>OGIX01000246.1_pt1 | contig 49289 bp, 40 predicted proteins | sample 1571901 | NCBI WGS metagenome assembly OGIX01 (sample SAMEA2582102, study PRJEB24529) | metagenome | biome: Human gut stool | place: China | collected 2011
AGTCAGCATCGAAGTTTGACGGAGCAGCGCAACGTCCTTCGTAACCGAAGAAGTGATGCTGAGCGGCAAATTTACCTACATACTTGCCTTCTTCTTTCCACTGAGCCAATTTAACGGCTACCATATCAGACAACAGCTTTTCTGTTTCAATCAGTGATACCTGTACGTTTCCGTGCGGGTCACGATCCAAAGTAAGCTGACGTGCAACGCCTTCGGGCAGAGAAGCATAGATTTCCGAGTTTTCCTTAGAAAGCTTGGAGATGATATATTCACGTTGGTGAGATTTCTTGATCAATGCAAACTCTGATGCGTTAGCAGCCAGGAAGTCGTTCAATTCAGCGATCAATCTCTTCATTGCGGGGATGAATTCGATCAAACCTTCAGGTATCAACACTGTACCGAAGTTATTGCCTTGTGCGGCACGGTTAGCCACCACCTGAGCAATGTAAGTAACCACATCATCCAATGACATGTTCTTCTCTTCCACTTCTTCTGAAACGATACATACGTTAGGTTGAACCTGCAAAGCACATTCCAAAGCGATATGAGAAGCCGAACGTCCCATCAGCTTGATAAAGTGCCAGTATTTGCGGGCAGAGTTACAGTCACGCTGAATGTTACCGATTACTTCAGAGTAAGTCTTACAAGCCGTATCAAAACCGAAAGAAGTTTCAATCATCTCGTTCTTCAAGTCACCGTCGATAGTCTTCGGACAACCGATAACCTGAACACCGCAGTTCTTCGCAGCATAGTATTCTGCCAATACACAAGCGTTCGTGTTTGAGTCATCACCACCGATAATTACCAATGCCTTGATGCCCAATTCCTTGATGATTTCCAGACCTTTATCAAACTGTTCTACCTTTTCCAGTTTGGTACGTCCCGAACCGATGATATCGAAACCACCGGTATTGCGGTATTCGTCGATAATATCGGAAGTCAGTTCCATATAATTATGGTCTACCAAACCACCGGGGCCCAGAATGAAACCATACAGTTTGCTGTCCTTGTTCAATGCTTTGATACCGTCGAACAAACCGGAAATAACATTGTGTCCGCCGGGAGCCTGTCCACCAGACAAGATGACACCTACGTTGATGGCAGGCATATTGACAGCTTCGCCTTCAACGAACTGAATCAACGGCATGCCGTAAGTGTTAGGGAACAAGGCTTTGATAGCTTCCTGGTCAGCAACTGACTGTGTAGGTTCACCTTCCTTTACTTTTACAGCGCCTTTCAACGCTTTAGGAAGTTTGGGCTGATAAGCAGCTCTGGCAATTTGTAATGCACTTTTAGTCATATTCTATTATTCTATTTAAAGGTGTATAATTTCATTTATAATTCACGTGCAAATTTCGTTCTTTTTTCGCAAATATGAAAACGTATACAAATAAAAATATTACCTTTACCGCGAATTTAGAATTATGTATTAACTTAAAACATTACATTTATGGCAAGTAGAAGAAATTTAAAGAAAAAAATAACCAATATAGCAAGTGATTTGTTTTTAGTCAGTTTGATGGAAGGTGTTAACCGTGAAGTAGTTTGCAACTCTGTACACAATGTGATCAAACTGATTATACGCATCAGTCACACTGAACCGGGTAACGTAAAAGGTTTCTACAAGAAACTGAATGAGGATTTGAACAAAGAAATAAAAGTGGTTGCAGACGAACTGGCTAAAGCTACAAAAGCATAAGATTTAAGGAATGAAAAAAGCTATTTGTGGTTTTATCTACTACAAACTATTGGGATGGAAGACTAAAGTATCCGTTCCCGATTATGACAAATATATTATCTGTGCCGCACCGCATACCACCAATTGGGATTTGTTCATAGGCAAACTGTTTATGGGAGCTATAGGTCGCGAAACCGGTTTTATGATGAAAAAAGACTGGTTCTTCTGGCCTCTAGGCCCTATTTTCCGCTGGATGGGAGGGATTCCCGTAGACCGTAGCCGCAAGACTTCATTGGTGGACCAGATGATTAAGATTGCCAAATCGAGTCAAAAATTCCATCTGGCTATCACTCCGGAAGGAACACGCAAAGCCAATCCCAATTGGAAGAAAGGGTTTTACTATATTGCGCAAGGGGCCGGTCTGCCTATTATTCTGGTAGCTATCGACTACGAGAAGAAATGCATCACAGCCGAAAAGGTAATACATCCCAGCGGTGACTTGGACAAGGATATGCGTGAAATCAAATTGTATTATAAGAATTTCAAAGGCAAATATCCTGAAAACTTCAGCATCGGAAAAGTAGAATAACCCTTCCGTTGTAGTTCTTCAGATATGAAAACACTGATTATGCGGATTGTATTTTCACCCGCATAATCAGTGTTATTTGTATCTATTCTCTTGCTATACTCTCATCCCCATCCTCAAAATTATTCTTCTCTATCTTCACATTCCGGGTGTGAAGCAAGCGGAAACGGGATTTGTTATGATGAAAAGCCGGATAATCCGTATTCTGGCGGATCACATTGTTTTTAAAGATCAATCCGTCAATGGATTTTGCAAAAAGGACAGGGCGGTCAAAGGTTTCAAAATAGTTATCTTCAATCACTACTCCTTTTTCTCCTTTTCCACCATGGAAATATTTTTTCTGATGCTCCAAATCGGGAATCTCCGGATAAATAGAGATAACAGCTTCCGTAAACTGGAACATATTAGTCAATGCGTTGATAAAACGATTGTTACGAATCAGCACATTCCGGCAAGCTCCCGTTTCAAACCAGCCGTTACAATCACCGCACAGCAATATGGCTGTTCCTGATGTATGATCAAACAGGTTACGCTCTACCACCGTTTTCAGGGGAGTGCTGAACAGCGTACCGCGTGCACGGTTGTTACGAATGACATTATCCGCAAAATAAACTTCCGGACACCAGGACAGGTTTTCAATGCCGAAACCTTCTTTATCCGTAATCTCCGCATCCAAAGGCTCGGCAAAAGTGATACGATATTCTTTTGCACCTTTCACCGTATCTTTGTCATTGGGCAGGATTTCCTTCACCCGGTTCTTTCCACCGGTCAGTTCCATGGTGGCGGAACGTACAAATTGTACTTCATCGCCATTCACACCCCATTCGAATCCGTATGCTTGCGGATGCATGTATCGGGCAATCACCGTATGGTCATCAAGGCGTTGCTTGATTTTCAAATAAGTACCATGTACATTAATCGCATCATCCATCATTCCTTCATACAACCCGTTGCGAGAATCAATCTTCCCCCGGCAACTGGAGAAATGGGTAGCATCCGCCTGCGTAGTAAAGTAACGCGGATCCTTATCGCCACGAAGACAAACGCTGAATTCATCCAACGTGATATTTTCACATAACTGGGCCAGCAGTCCCATACCTTCGGCATAATGCACTTTCACATTCTGCAAACGGGTGTCTTTATCATTGGACAAGAATATACCCGGAGCAGGACGATAATAAGTACGAAGAGCCACCACTGTCCCCGGTTTCAACCGGGCGTCTTTCCATTGAGGAGCATGGTAGACACGTGGAGAAACTTCTTTCACCCCTTCCATAGGACACCATAAGTCACTGGTGCGGTATACCAGACGCTTTGTCTTTTCTTCAAAAGCAATTCCTCCCTGGGGAGCACTGGACCAGCCTTCACCGTATGCTTCGAAAAAACCTTTCTCATTGATACGGCATTTCACCCATGCGGCAGGTTCAAAAGTAATTCCCTCCTCTCCGCTTTCCAATATCTTGACCTGAGCAATATGAGGAGTCTCAAAATCTATGCTGAAATTACGCAAAGTACAATTCTCTGAACGAAGCAGAGAAAGTGGAAGCATACGTCCATGAAAAATAAAATCGGCGCCCTGTCCGTCCACCGTCAGCCCCTTCCAATCCTCCAAAGGGAAACCTACCGTTTTCGGATTGTCCTGATCATGATTGGAAATATAATACTCACGGACAGCCGCCCCTTCAGGATGGAAATCGTAACGTCCGGATTCAAAAAGCAGGGTGACCTTATCACCCAAAGCAACTTGAGACTTGATGTCTTGTAACGCCTTCTGCAATTTGGGTGAAAGATTCTCGTGTGTGTCCGGTACCAGACCATAATTTCGCATTTCGACTACCTTACTTCCGGCAAAAGCGGAAACAGCCAGCCATACGAAGCAGAAATTAAAGATAATTCGTTTCATTTAGGTTCATTATAGATTAGTTAGAATGACAAAACTAACAAAAATTCCTAACTTCGCAACCATAAATAAAGAAGAAAACAACATGAAAAAGATATTTTTGTCCTTCCTGCTGGTAATGGCAGGAATATCACACACTTTGGCACAAGGGTTAGATGGTAATGTGGAACAACGTCTAAAAGATTTTTTCACCCGGTACGAAACATCTTATGCCAACATAGGTAAATGTAAATTAGACCGTTATGAAGTAAATCATGACAAAAAAAGACTGAATGTATATGCCAGCCCCAGCTTCGGCTACCAACCGTTTACACCCGAAAAGACAGAAGCTATCTACCGGTTACTTAGACAAAGCCTACCCGGTCCTGTAAATTATTACGATATAACCATCTATGCCGATGGCAAATCAATCGAAGACCTGATTCCCAACTATCTGAGGAAGAAACAGGACAAAAGCCGCTTATGGCAACGGACAGATTATAAAGGTGAACCATGGGTAAAAAATATTTCCCGCCCCTTTACTGCCGGCAAAGGACTGGAAGGCAGACACATCGCCCTTTGGCAAAGCCACGGAAAATATTATAAAAAGGACAAGGGATGTTGGGAATGGCAACGTCCCCGCCTGTTCTGTACCACAGAAGACTTGTTCACCCAATCATTCGTCATACCTTATATTATACCCATGCTGGAAAATGCGGGAGCCATAGTTTATACCCCTCGTGAACGTGACTGGCAACGCAATGAGGTGATTGTGGATAATGATACCCATCCCCAAGGTTGCATCTATCAGGAGATAAAAAGCCGGAAAGGTAAATGGAAAACCGCCCCCACCCCGGCATTCGCTCAAAAACGATTGGTTTACCGGGACGGACAAAATCCTTTTGAAGAAGGTACAGCCCGCTTTGCCTCCACCGAGAAAAAACCGGAAAAAGCCTTTGCACAATGGATTCCCCATATTCCCGAAACAGGAAAATATGCCGTCTATGTGACTTATCAGACTTTACCCGGAAGTGTGAGTGACGCTAAATATCTGGTTTTCCATAAAGGGGGTGTCACCGAATTTCTGGTCAACCAACAAATAGGGGGAGGAACCTGGGTTTATCTGGGCACTTTTGAATTCGACAAAGGAACCAACGATTACGGTATGGTGGTACTAAGTAATGAGAGCAGACAAAAAGGAGTGGTATGCGCCGATGCCGTCCGTTTTGGCGGAGGAATGGGAAACATATCGCGCGGTGGAAAAACCAGCGGCCTGCCCCGTTATCTGGAAGGGGCACGCTATGCCGCACAATGGTCGGGTTTTCCTTATTCGGTTTACAGTCCCAGCGAAGGTAAGAATGACTATACCGATGATATAAACGCCCGCAGCCGGATAATAAACTATCTCAGCGGAAATTCTGTGTACAATCCAAAGGAGAAGGGATTGGGCGTTCCTTTTGAAATGACCTTGGGAGTGCACAGCGATGCAGGTTTTTCCAAAGAAGATGATTTAATAGGCACGCTGGGTATCTATACCACCGATTATAATAATGGTGAACTGAACGCCGGTATCTCCCGTTATGCTTCCCGCGACTTGGCGGACATGGTACTGACCGGTCTGCAACAGGATATCTCCGCCCAATTCGGTATCCGGTGGCAACGCCGCAGCCTGTGGAACCGCAATTACAGCGAAACCCGTCTGCCTGCCGTTCCCTCGATGATTCTGGAACTCCTCTCCCACCAGAACTTCGCCGATTTGAAATTGGGGCACGATCCGCGTTTCAAGTTTACCGTAGGACGTTCTGTTTACAAATCCATACTAAAATACCTGAGTACCATGCATGGGACGGATTACGTAGTCCAACCTTTACCGGTAAATAACTTTGCCATTCACTCCGGAAGTAGGAAAAACACCTTCCAACTAACTTGGCAAGCGGTAGACGACCCGTTGGAACCGACTGCCAAAGCTCAACAATACATTGTCTATACCCGTCTGGGGCATGGTGGATTTGACAATGGAACGTTAGTACGCGGTACTGAATATACCTTCGAAGCCGAACCGGGACTGGTATATAGTTTCAAAGTAACCGCAGTCAACAAGGGCGGAGAAAGTTTTCCTTCCGAAATCCTGTCAGCCTATCAGGCAAAGAAAAGTAAAGGAACAATCCTGATAGTCAACGAATTCGACCGTTTAAGCGGACCTGCTACCGTAGGATCTCCTTTCTTGCAAGGCTTTGACTTGAATACGGATCCGGGAATACCTTATATAAATACACCCGCCTTCTGCGGAACGCAACAAAGCTTCGACCGCAGCCGCATAGGACGGGAGACTAAAGACGGGCTGGGATATAGCGGCAGCGAACTGGAAGGAATGTTGATAGCCGGAAATACTTTCGATTATCCGTTCATTCATGGAAAAGCCATCCAGGCAGCCGGAGGATACTCTTTTGTATCGTGTAGTGATGAAGCCGTTGAAAATGGTTTTGTCCGGCTGGCAGATTACCCCATTACAGACCTGATATTCGGAGCCGACAGGCGTCCTTTCTCCCACACATTGCAACAGTTGCTCACAACCTATTGTCAAGGAGGCGGCAACCTGATGCTCAGCGGCTCGTATATAGGAAGCAACATGAACAGTCCCACAGCACTGAACTTCACCGAAAACATATTAAAATATAGTTTCGGAGGCAGCATGATAAATTCCACTTCGGGAGAAATATATGGAGCCAACACCCGTTTCAGTATTCCCCGCACTATCAACGAGCAAACATACGCCGTACCCGCTCCCGACTGTCTGACCCCGATAGCCCCTGCTTACTCCGCTTTTGTATATAATCCGGGCAGTTACAGTGCCGGTATCGCCTATAAAGGCAAATATCGGACTTTTGTCCTGGGTTTCCCCTTTGAAAGCATTCAGGGAGTGAAGGAAAGAGCACGGGTAATGAGTGCCATCCTGGGCTTCTTTGGCAGCAAGTGATATTTTTAAACGAAAATAAAAGGGCAAATAAGAGGTTATTTCATAAAAACGCCTAACTTTGTCCGTATAAACCATTAAAATAAAACGACTATGTACACTATACAGACTAATGCCTCCGGCACACGCAGCATGGAAATCTCAGAAGAGAACCTGCAAACTATTGAGAAATATGCTTTATTCCAGCATCTGATAGACAGCAACGGTATCGTGGACGAGTCGGTACTGGACAAACTGAAGCTGAATATCCGCTCACTGATAACCAGCGAGGAAGGAAACAATAAAGAGCTGCTCGACCTTTGTATTGATGTAATTTATCATAATAACATGAAAGCTTTCGGACTTCATCAACTCATTCTGCTTTATATCCAATGGGAGAAAGAGAAAAATAAAGATGAAGAAGAGATATAATAAACAATCTCTGTGTTCTCTGTAGCAAAACAAAAAAACAGTATTTATCATTGAAAGAATACAAACTTACAGACTGGTTGCCGACAACCAAGAAAGAAGTAGAGATGCGCGGATGGAATGAACTGGACGTAATCTTGTTCAGCGGTGACGCCTACGTAGATCATCCTTCATTTGGTCCGGCAGTAATTGGAAGATTATTAGAGGCGCAAGGTTTGAAAGTGGCCATTGTGCCTCAACCCAACTGGCGTGATGACCTGCGCGATTTTAAGAAGCTGGGACGTCCACGCCTCTTTTTCGGTGTGTCCGCCGGATGTATGGACAGCATGGTAAACAAATACACTGCCAACAAGCGTTTGCGCAGCGAGGATGCTTATACTCCCGACGGCCGCCACGACATGCGTCCCGAATATCCCAGCATCGTTTATACACAGATTTTAAAGAAAATCTATCCCGACGTACCTGTCATTCTGGGAGGTATAGAGGCATCTTTGCGCCGTGTCACCCATTATGACTACTGGCAGGACTGCCTGCGTAAATCAATCCTGATAGATTCCGGAGCCGATTTATTGATCTATGGAATGGGCGAGAAGCCGATTACGGAACTTTGCAAGAGAATGAAGACATTGGCGGACGCCGTCGGACAGCCTCATGAATCTGCTCCTGTAGAAAGTCTTCCGGTTCCACATGATATTTTGCAAACAGCCTACATAACCCGTAAGGGCGAACCCATGTGTCCGCCTGATGGCACTCAGGAAAAGCCAGATATCATCCTACATTCTCATGAAGCATGCCTGAAAGATAAAAAGAAACAAGCCGAGAACTTCCGCTTCATTGAAGAGGAAAGCAACAAGTACGAAGCCTCCCGCATCTTGCAAGATACAGGCAATGAAACAGTAGTAGTCAATCCGCCTTATCCTCCAATGAGCCAAGGCGAACTGGATCATTCTTTTGATTTGCCCTATACGCGTATGCCTCATCCTAAATATAAAGGAAAACGCATTCCGGCATTCGACATGATTAAATTCTCGGTCAATCTGCACCGTGGTTGTTTTGGCGGATGCGCCTTTTGTACCATTTCCGCCCATCAAGGGAAATTTATTGTAAGCCGAAGTAAAGAGAGTATCTTAAGAGAAGTGAGAGCCATAACTGAAATGCCTGATTTCAAAGGCTATCTGAGTGACTTGGGAGGACCTAGCGCCAACATGTATGCCATGCGTGGTAAAGATGAGAAAATTTGCCGGCGATGCAAACGGCCGTCATGTATCCATCCCAAAGTATGTCCCAATTTGAACACGGACCATCGCCCCTTATTGGATATTTATCATTCGGTAGACGCACTTCCCGGTATCAAGAAAAGCTTTATCGGAAGCGGTGTACGCTATGACCTGTTACAATATCAAAGCAAAGATCCGGCAGTAAACCGAAGTACGGCTGAATATACCCGCGAACTGATAGCCCATCATGTCAGCGGGCGCTTGAAAGTGGCTCCGGAACATACCAGCGACCAAGTGCTGCAAATCATGAGGAAACCTTCGTTTTCACAATTTTATGACTTCAAAAAGACTTTCGACAAAATAAATAAGGAGTTGAATATGCGGCAGCAGATTATACCTTATTTTATAAGCAGCCATCCCGGATGTACGGAAGAAGATATGGCAGAACTGGCAGTGATCACCAAGAAATTGGATTTCCATCTGGAACAAGTACAGGACTTTACTCCTACTCCGATGACTGTAGCCACTGAAACCTGGTACACAGGTTATCATCCATATACGTTGCAACCGGTATTTTCCGCTAAAACACCAAAAGAAAAACTGGCTCAACGGATGTTCTTTTTCTGGTATAAACCCGAAGAACGACGTGCTATCATCAATGAATTGCGCAAAATAGGACGCGCTGATCTGATAGATAAGCTGTATGGTAAATACAAAGCCTGAGTTTTAAATTCACCACAGATTATACAGATTTGATCTGTGGTGAAACTGTTTTTTAACGTCTTGTTTACCTTTCATCGTGTTTTGACGAAACACAGGAACAGGTACATGTGTTCCAAGTTACAGATATTGATATTTATTCCCCCCTAAACTTAATTAGAAAAGCACCGCAAATATTAATTGATAAAAATACGACCTATCCTATTGAATATCATTTATTTTTTGCTATCTTTGGGCAAAACCAACTTTTAAATCAATACTGCGTATGGAAACGTATCTATTCTGGATTGTGCCCATTGCCTCCCTCTTGGCATTGGTACTTGCATGGTATTTCTACAAACAAATGATGCTTGAAAGCGAAGGAACTCCGACGATGGAGAAAATCGCTTCTTATGTGCGCCAGGGCGCCATGTCCTATCTGAAACAACAATACAAGGTGGTAGGGCTGGTATTTCTGGGATTAGTTATTCTGTTTTCTATCATGGCATACGGCTTCAACTTACAAAATCCGTGGGTGCCCATTGCTTTTCTTACCGGCGGTTTCTTCTCCGGACTGTCCGGCTTTTTAGGAATGAAAACGGCTACATACGCTTCTGCACGTACCGCCAATGCCGCCCAACACTCCCTGAACAAAGGACTGCGTGTAGCTTTCCGTAGCGGAGCTGTTATGGGGTTGGTCGTTGTCGGCTTGGGACTACTCGATATTTCTTTCTGGTACATATTATTGGACTATTGCATTCCCACAGACGCCTTGAACCCTTCTGCTAAATTATGTGTCATCACAACCACCATGCTTACCTTTGGTATGGGAGCCAGCACACAAGCACTTTTCGCCCGTGTAGGAGGTGGAATCTATACCAAGGCAGCCGATGTAGGTGCCGACCTGGTAGGTAAAGTGGAAGCCGGTATTCCGGAAGATGACCCCCGCAATCCCGCAACCATTGCCGATAATGTGGGAGACAATGTAGGTGACGTAGCCGGAATGGGCGCCGACCTGTACGAATCCTATTGCGGCTCTATTCTGGCTACCGCCGCTTTAGGTGCTGCCGCTTTTATTGGCTCGGATGATACCGTGATGCAGTTTAAAGCGGTTATCGCACCTATGCTGATTGCGGCAGTGGGTATCGTTCTCTCTATCATCGGTATTTTTGCCGTCCGTACTAAAGAAAATGCAGGAATGAAGGAATTACTCGGATCATTGGCCACAGGAACCAATTTAAGTTCGGTACTGATTGTCGTTGCCACTTTCCTTATCCTCTGGGCATTAGGTTTGGAAAATTGGGTAAACATTTCCTTTGCTGTGGTAGTGGGATTAATAGTAGGTATCGTTATCGGCCGTTCCACCGAATATTATACTTCTCAATCGTATAAACCCACACAACGGTTGGCCGAAAGTGGAAAGACCGGTCCGGCCACCGTTATCATTTCCGGTATCGGACTAGGTATGGTTTCCACCACCATCCCTGTACTGGCAGTAGTAACCGGTATCATCTTGTCCTACTGGCTCGCTTCAGGATTTGATTTTGCCAATATTTCCATGGGATTGTATGGCATCGGTATCGCTGCCGTAGGTATGCTTTCGACATTAGGAATCACCTTGGCTACCGATGCTTACGGACCGATTGCAGACAATGCTGGCGGTAACGCTGAAATGAGCGGACTGGGCAAAGAAGTACGCAAACGTACTGACGCCCTCGACTCGTTAGGTAACACGACTGCCGCTACAGGCAAAGGTTTTGCCATCGGCTCCGCAGCTCTGACCGGACTGGCCCTGCTGGCATCCTATGTAGAAGAAATCCGTATCGGATTAACCCGGTTGGGGCAAACCATTCTGGAATTACCAAACGGCATTACCGTAGATGTTCATAACGCCAGTTTCACTGACTATATGCTTTATTACGATGTAACCCTGATGAACCCCAAAGTGCTAAGCGGCATGTTTTTGGGCAGTATGATGGCATTCCTGTTCTGCGGTCTGACCATGAACGCCGTAGGCCGAGCAGCCGCTCACATGGTAGAGGAGGTGCGTCGCCAGTTCCGTGAAATAAAAGGGATTCTGACAGGAGAGGCAGAACCCGACTATGCCCGTTGCGTACAAATATCCACCAAAGGAGCACAACGTGAAATGGTATTCCCCTCTCTACTGGCTATCATTGCCCCTATCGCTACCGGACTGATTTTTGGTGTTCCCGGTGTTATCGGTCTGCTGATAGGTGGTTTGTCCTCGGGCTTCGTTCTTGCCATTTTTATGGCCAATGCGGGAGGCGCATGGGATAATGCGAAAAAATTTATAGAAGAAGGTAATTTCGGAGGTAAAGGAAGCGAAGTACACAAAGCAACGGTTACCGGTGACACAGTAGGTGATCCGTTTAAAGATACATCCGGACCCAGTTTGAACATTCTGATTAAACTGATGAGTATGGTCGCCATTGTAATGGCCGGACTGACAGTTGCTTGGAGTTTGTTCTGATAGAAAAACGGAAAGCCGCTTCGGAGGAGGCGGCTTTCTAATTTTAAAAAAGATTCTGATAAACTATTTTTAAAACTTCCCCAACACTTCCATCATTGCCGGACGACGTTTGTATTTTATCCGGAACTCTGCCACCAAGCTTTTCACAACAGCCTGTCCACCGTTTAGTTTACGTATGCAGGATAATACCCGTGCTATAAATTCATAATGCTCCCGTCCCAGATTCCGTTCAGCATAATCATTCAATAAAGAAGTATATATAGCAATCAATTTCTCAGAATGAGTGTCCTTCAAATAATGGGCATATTTCATCAATGCTTCCAACTGATTGTATCGGACTGACGACAGCAAAGAGAACAAGCTGTCATTATCCTTTTCTTTCACATAAATTTCAGCCTTATCATTTCCGACAAAAGAAAAATAGTCACTTAACTCGGCTTCTTTCATCATCCTATCCAGAAAACTTTTCCATTGTTCTTTCGGTACCAGAGTTTTAAGTTTGCTGTAATATATCAATTTATCACTACCCACCACAAACAACAGACGACATGTATCAATTACCTCAGAAACCCTATGAGTTATTTCATAAATATCCAATTTCATTTTCAGCCATTCACCCACAGTGCCAGAATGCATTTCTCTTTCCGCTATTTCTATTCCGTCATTCAGCAAACAAATGGCTTCATCATATTGGCAACGGGCAATCAATTTATCAACCTCCATTCTTCGTATTTCAGTCAGATAAAGATATTGACGAATCGTATCATCCGCCTTTTGTTCTTCATTCTGTTCTAACAACAGATTGACCTTACGAAGGACTAACTTATAGATATCACAGGTTCCCTTTCTTACTTCAAGAAGTTCATCAATCAATTCCAACGCTTTTTCTGCCGGTTGAATCGAAAGATTGATCTGCATCATCAATTCGTCTACATCATAAAGATCATATTCACGAAAAATAGATATTTCAGCAATCTCACGCAAGCCCTGAAGTATCTCCATCTTTTGTGCCTGAGTGGTTTTAGGATGTTCAATCACTTTCAGGAGCAAATCTCCTGCCTGTTCACAATAGTCAGAAGAAGAAATACCATCATCATACAAAAGTTCATCATCATAGTTTTCACCGATGAAACGAAGTACTTGAAGAGCTATGGCAATAGAATTATCCATAGCTTCCAAATTCAAAAAGAAATCCGCTTTCTCCAAAAAAGTGTCCATCTGATTGAAAATAGTTTTCCAGTCACGATCGTAATTATCATAACGATTGTGATAACGAGACCTTTTATGGTAACCAGATCCTTTAAAAACTTTTTGAATTTCAATTCTGTAATCTTTTCCCTTTGATGACAAAGATAGCTCCTTAGCTATGAAATGATTTGAAAGTGCCGTTTTAAATTCCAGATTCGTTGAAGCATACTCACAGATAAATTTCGAGAGTTCCTGCGGATCAATGAAAGACAACAGTCGCTGTATGTCTACCAAAGACGGACAAGGCTGCTTACCCACTTCTTTTATTTCCTCCAAAACAGGGGTTTCCTCCGCTTTGATTTTCATCTTCGAGAAAATACTATTACCCGCCTTTTTTCTATTGTCGCGAATTGCCAACAATGTCGCTACGACATGTTTGCAGATTTCTCCATCATACGGACAATCACAGTACCAGGATTCTATCTCGTTTCCATCCATAGATATCTCCACATTATAATCGTCTGTTCCTTCTACAGTCGCAGTCCATTCACCGGGTGAGATTTCTTCCAATTCGGAAACAGCGTCTGTTTCATAATACTCTTCCCCACGCATCCATATTTTATAGGGAACAAAGTTCTCAAAATTATCCAATGTAATCATGTACAATACTTCGGTATTTTTTATCGGTTCGAGTGTCCCATTGTCAAAGAACGCTCATAACATTCTGCATTCTCCAACAAACAGGTTTTGTTATTGATAGACTGTTCCATCAAAACAGCCACAGATTACCCGGATTCGCACAGGTTCAATCTTAAAGTTTTCAGCTTAAACACCCGTGTGAGCCCAAGTAACCTGTGGTAAAAAGACTTGTGATGCATTCATACCCACAAAGTCAAATTCATTACAGACTGTTCTTAGTCAAAACATTACAATTAAATTTGTTCAATATCTCCACACATCTCTCCACATTAGACGGACGGATAACCACATGTGCCGTATCTCCCTGAGCAAAAGCATACATATATTCAATAAAGATATTCTCTGCTGCCAGATAGTCCAAAACTTTAGCCAAAGAACCTGCCACATTCGGGCAACTGATACATACCACATCGGTCAGCATCACGGCAAAATTCTCGGCACGAAGTACTTCCACCGCTTTTTCCACATCCGAAACAATCAGGCGAAGTATACCGAAATCAGTAGATTCCGCCATGCTGAACGCATGCATATTGATATCATACTTTGCCAATGTCTTGGTTACGTCATTTATTCTTCCGGTTTTGTTTTCCAGAAAAACAGATAATTGCTTGATTGTCATATCGCATACTTTTTTATTTTAAAATCCGATTGTCTATCACACGTTTACTCTTACCTTCACTACGGGCAATGCTATTAGGTTCCATCAGCTTCACTTCGGCACTGATGGAAAGGACACTTTTCAGTTTGTCGCTCAATGCTTTCTTCATGGCAAGCATACTTCCCATATCATCCGAGAAGAAGTCTTTGCGGACTTCCACTTGTACCTGCAAAGAGTCGAGGTTATTCTTCCTATCCACCACCAGCATATACTGAGGTTCAAACTGAGGCATATCCAAAATAACACTTTCCACCTGAGACGGGAAAACATTGATGCCACGGATAATAAGCATATCGTCACTACGGCCTACAATACCCGACATACGGATATTGGTTCTTCCACACGGACATTCACCCTCCATCAGGGAAGTCAAGTCCTTCGTACGATAACGCAATAACGGCATCCCCTCCTTTGTCAAGGTAGTAAACACCAATTCTCCCACTTCTCCATCCGGAAGACGTTCCAGCGTTTCAGGATTAATGATTTCAGGATAAAAATGATCCTCATTGATATGCGAACCATGTTGCTCCTGACATTCGTAGGAAACACCGGGTCCCATAATCTCACTTAATCCATAAATATTATACCCTTTCAATCCCAGCCGCTCTTCTATCTCCTTACGCATACTTTCCGTCCATGGCTCGGCTCCGAAAGCTCCGATACGGAGATTGATATCATTCTTGGTCAATCCCATACGTTCCACCACTTCTGCCAGATAAAGAGCGTATGAAGGAGTACAGGCAATTCCCGTTATACCCAAGTCGCGAATCAGACGGACATGCTTTTCCGTATTTCCTGTAGAAGCCGGGATAACAGTCGCCCCCAGATTCTCCACCCCATAATGTGCGCCCAACCCGCCTGTAAACAAGCCATAGCCATAACTGACAGAAAAGGTATCATTACGGGTAACCCCGTATGCTGAAAGACAACGTGACATCACTTCGGACCATACAGACAAGTCACGACGCGTATATCCCACAATGGTAGGATTCCCGGTTGTTCCCGAAGAAGCGTGCACACGTACAATTTCCGAAGCAGGAGCAGCCTGAAGACCATATGGATAATTATCACGTAAATCCTGCTTGGTAGTAAAAGGAAGTTTTACGATATCTTCGATAGTCTGGATATCATCCGGAGACAAATCCATCTCCTGCATCTTGTTACGATAAAAAGGAACATTATGATAAACCAAGTTCACCAACTTGTTCAGACGTTTTCCCTGCAGAGCGCTCATCTCGTCCCGACTCATGCACTCTTTATTTTTATTCCAAATCATAATAAATAATTTTTCAATGTGCTAATCTGCCAATGTACTGGCACACAAACCCACTGTATGGCAATCGGCACATTATCCTATTAGCACATTATTTTCAATGATCTTCATGAAAAGCTCTCATGCGTTCCTCCATCACCGGATAAAGTTCATCGCGCATCCGTGACGTACAGGCGCGGACACCTTCCTGCTCGCTGCCGGTAGTAGAAAGCGAGATGCTGCTTACCCCATAATACAATAACTCCCGGAGCAATTCACCCCCTGTCATATTTCCGTAACCAATGGTAAAGAAGAAACCATCTCCCACCACCTGGGTAGCATCATAGTCATATACGATATGGAAACCATTGTCGGTAAATATTTTCTTCATGCGTTCCGCACGACGGGCATATTCGCGGGTATCTTCCACAAAATTGATTTTACCTTCGGTAGACAGACGAAGCATTTCAGCGTATGCATACTGAGTGGAAGCCGTACATCCCGAAGTAATCATATAAAGAATGGAAGCAATCAGCGTAGGACCGAACACCCCTGCATCTTTATACCGTTCTGCCAAGGCAGGGAACTGGCGGTCGAACAGTTTGTCGCTGATACATGCCAATGCCATACGCTGTCCGGCATAACTGAATATCTTGGAAGAAGAAAGCATCAGGATATAATTATCCGTATATCTTGCCACAGTGGGCGGATAAGGCGGTTCGAAAGGATGCCCCATATCCCGACGGAAATCCATGCAGAAATAAGCCAGATCTTCCATGACAATCACATCATACCGGGTTGCCAGTTCACCGATTATCTGCAACTCCTCCTCTTCCAGACAAATCCATGCCGGATTATTCGGATTAGAATAGATAATCGCTGCTATATCGCCTTTACTCAGGAAACTTTCCAATTTCTCACGCAAGGCCTGTCCACGATAATGATAGATATCAAACTCTTCCCACTCCACGCCGATAATGCGAAGCTGGGATTTCTGAATAGGAAATCCGGGATCAATGAACAATACCTTGTCTTTCCCCGGAATACGCTGCGTACAGGCTATGAACGAGCCGAATGAACCCGCCACCGACCCGGTGGTAGGCACACAAGCGCGCGGAGAGATATCCAGATTCAAGAAAGCTTTTACAAAACGGGAAGCCTCCTTTTTCAACTCGGGCACTCCTGCGGCAGCCGGATATTGCGATCCGACTCCCCTGTCCAAAGCAGCTTTCTCCGCTTCAATCCCTATCTGATTGGCGGCAAGACCGGGAGATCCCTGATCCATGCGGATAAAAGGAATCCCCGTTTCCTTTTCCAGATACTGGGCTACCAACAGCACATCACCGATAGTAGCCTGTGCAAGATTGGCGATGTGCAGTTCCTTCACCGCCTTCTCCACTAATTCTTCACTAAATATCTTCATGGCATTACCAGTTCTTTACCGCATTCAATCCTATATCAAAAGCCTTCTGATTCATTTCAACAATCTTCTCACCTTTTGCAGCAAACACACGCCCTATGCTTTCGCGCAACTGTTCCGGTGATACGATTTCAATATACTTCGCAGCCATGCCCAGCAGAATCACATTCGCGCATTTAGGCATACTGTTTTCTTTTGCCATATCCTCTATTTCCAACTTCACCACATGCGGAAGACTCTCCAAAGCCCTCATCAGATCCACTTCTTCAGGATAGTCGGGAATGTTCTTGAAAGGATTAGCGGAAGTAATCACCCAACCTTCTTCCTGCAAGTAAGGCAGATAACGCAACGCCTCCATCGGTTCCATGGAAATAATCAGATCCGCCTCACCCTGAGCGATCAGATCCGAATAAATCGTTTCGTCGGATAGACGCAGATTAGACTGTACATCCCCTCCGCGCTGGCTCATGCCGTGTACCTCGGCCTGCTTCAAATTGATGCCTTCTGCCGTAGCAGCTTCTCCTATAATAGTAGCGATAGTCAGGATACCCTGTCCTCCTACGCCCGAAAGTATGATATCTTTTCTCATGCCTTATCTGCTTTTTTCTGTCTTAGTTTACGATTCAATGTCTGGATACACTCTCTGCGCGGAATAATGACAGACACCCCTTTATATTCTATTTCCTCACGAATGGTACGGGTGATTTCTTCCATATTCTTTGGTAATGGAACCACCACACGCACATGTTCGGGTTCTACCCCTAATCCCAGGCAGATCGCCTCGAATTTGTTCGTACCGGCAGAATCCTGTCCACCGGTCATGGCGGTAGTCAGGTTATCCGAAATCACCACCGTGATATTGGCACGGTCATTCACCGCATCCAGCAGACCGGTCATACCGGAATGAGTGAAGGTCGAGTCACCGATAACAGCAATGGCCGGAAATACCCCTGCATCGGAAGCACCTTTGGCCATGGTTATGGAAGCACCCATATCCACACAACTGTCGATAGCACGGAACGGGGGCAACGCACCTAATGTATAGCAACCGATATCACCGAAAATGCGTGCATCCGGATATTCCGCAGCCACCTTGTTCAATGCATCATACACATCCCGATGACCACATCCCTGACACAATGCAGGCGGACGCGGCATCACCACCTGAGGCTTGCCAAACGGACGTTTGATTCCCCATCCGATCGCCTCGCCCACATTATCCGGAGTCAATTCACCAGTACGCGGCAAAGTTTCCGTCAAGCGTCCCTTTACCTCATAGTCCGAGGAAAGTATCGCTTTTACCTGCTCTTCCACAAACGGCTGACCATCTTCCACTACCAGAACATATCCGCAGCGGTCTGCCATCGTCCTGATTTCTTCAGCCGGCAACGGATACTGCGAAACTTTCAATACCGGAATATGGCAACTGTCCGTATCCGCCTCCTTCACATAATTATAACCGATACCACAGGCTATCACTCCGAATTCATAATCATATTCGGGATTCAACCCTTCCAGATAATTATAAGGAGATTTGGAGGAAACTTCTTCCAGCTTCTCCTGCTTTTTCACTAAATCCAGATATTGTTTACGCGCATTACCCGGCAGCAATACCCAGTGGGCACGTTCATGATCAGGATTCAACTGATTTTCCTCACGGATATCGGCTACTTCCACACCGGCACGCGAATGTGCCAGACGGGTAACCACACGCATCAGCACCGGCAACTTCAGTTTTTCCGAGAGTGTATATGCGTAATCCATCATATCGTATGCTTCTTGTTGGGAAGACGGTTCCAGCATGGGAATCATAGCAAATTTTCCATAAAAACGTGAATCCTGCTCGTTCTGTGACGAGTGCATGGAAGGGTCATCGGCAGCCAGCACCACCAGACCACCGTTCACGCCGGTTATGGCAGAATTGACAAACGCATCGGCAGCCACGTTCATGCCTACATGTTTCATACATACCAAAGCACGTTTTCCTGCGTATGACATACCCAATGCAGCCTCCATGGCCGTTTTTTCATTGGTACACCAAGTGCTGTGCAATTTTCTTTCCTTTGCCAAAGGATTATTCTGGATAAACTCTGTGATTTCAGTGGACGGTGTACCCGGATAGGCATATACACCCGATATGCCGGCATGTATCGCTCCGAGGGCAATTGCCTCATCGCCCAACAATAATTTCTTTTCAGCCATTATCTATTATTTTGTTAATTGTTTCATATCAATGTAAAGGGGTCTGCATCATCCAATACCGGGAATTTCTTCCTGAAAGCCTGCAATGCCTCCATATCGATATCAGCCGATACCGCACTTTCCCTGCTCCACGGACATTCGGCTATCGTTTTTCCGTAGGGATCGATGATGGCGCTGCCACCCGAATATTCACAGGCAGGATCAGTTCCCATGCGGTTCACTCCGGCCACATAGCACTGGTTCTCAATAGCCCGCGCCCGAAGCAGCGCGCTCCAGGCATCCACACGGGGAGTGGGCCAGCTTGCCACATAAAGTATCATGTCGTAATCCCCCAGGTTGCGTGACCAAACAGGGAAACGGAGGTCATAACATACTTCCAAAAGAATACGTACCCCACGGAAGTTCACCACCACACGCTCTGTGCCGGCAGTGAAACGCTTGTGTTCGCCCCCGAAGGTGAACAAATGTTTCTTATCATAATGCTGCACGGCTCCGTCCGGATGGACAAAGTAAAAACGATTATAATAGTTTCCATTCTCACATACTGCTACACTGCCTGCAATAGCACAATTCCGCTCGGCTGCCTTACGCTTCATCCAGTGCAGGGTTTCACTGTCGGCGCTCTCCGCAATTCCTTCGGGTTGCGTACAAAAACCGGTGGAAAACATTTCGGGTAAAACAAACAGATCAGCATCCAGCAGACAGCTTATCGCTTCGTCCGCCCTTGCTATATTGGCCTGTGGATTGGCCCATTCTATATTTCTCTGTAGAATTGTTATTTTCATTGTTTTTCATATTATAAGACCCACAAAGGTAACAAATATAATAAGATAGCAAACATTTTATTACTAACTATTTCCTTTCACTCCCTTTTTTCTTACATGTTTTCATAAATATCCCCTATTTATTCCTCATAAAAAAAGCAGCCCAGCAAGGACAAGCCTTGCTGGGCTGCACTAAATGCCTTATTTTTGTCTCAAACAGTAACGGTTATATGAAACCAATCAGTTGTATTCAAAGTTTTATCGTTTTCACCTTACCCGGAATAACCGTCAGCCGCACCGTCCCATCCCCCTCTATCTCCACTTTCTGGTATCTGGCCTCCACCACCACCTTACCATCCGGTGCCATCAGTCCCCATTGACAAGCATTCTCCTCGAATACACAATAACCGCCGACGGGAGGACAGATGTTCCTATAACAAGGAGGAACCACGATACGCTCACCCGACTTCAGCCCCCATTTCAGCCCCATCCGGAAAGGACGGACATCGCCTATCTCCTCCAGTCTCTTCCGTCTTTTCTCCTCCTCATTCCGTTTCAGTAACAGGTTCATTTCCTCCGCACGCCGCCCGGCCTCTTCCTTCAATCTCTTCACCGCAGAGTCAAAATCCTCCTCACCAGCCTCAGGATTATTACAGGCGATATATCGTTTCCTCTTTCCTTTCTCCACATGATAATAACTCCCTTGCCCGTCCATCACCACGATGCTCCGGTCTGCCAGACGACCACAGCACCAATACACCTCCTCGTCATCCCCTTCCAGCAGACAAGCGAAAACATCGAACACGGTAGACCATACAGGATCCGCCAACTTGCAGGACTTCGGGACACGATAGTCCGGTATCTTCAGATAAAAGCCATAAAAACAGAGACTGTCCTTATGCAGCCCGCGCATGGAAGCATACGCCTTCCGTGTGCGGCTATGAAAGGTCTCTCCCACTTTCAGCAATTCCACGCTACCGTAAGAGCACACCACCGGCTTCTCCCGATAAGTCCTGTCCGTTTTCAAGTCGATGTAAGCATCCGTACCATCATTGCCCGTAACGGCCAGAAGCTCCCCTTTCAGGAATCGCAACCTCCGGCAGCGGTCTATGATGATCTTCGGCTTTCCGTTATCGTCCACCACCCCTGTACGGCCATCTTCCAAACAAACCGCCGCCCGGTCCGCACAGGTGTCGAACACTTCCTTATATCGAGGCATCACTGTCACTCTGTTTCTACGCCTCAGTCCCCACAATCCGCTACATCGGTCATGGAAAGCTTTCAGAACAGAGAGTGCATTCCGCCCCTCTTCCTGATCAGACAAATTCCGGTTCCTGATCGCATCCAGCAACTGTCCATGGGTCATCACCATTTCCCATTCTTCCTCCCGCCTGCCTTCCTCCAAGAGCGAACACGCCACGGACAGCCCGTTTTCCGCTCTTTTCCGAGAAAAGGTGTCACCCAGTATCCGCCCCTCGAACATCGCTTCCCAATCCCGCTCACGGACGGGCAGACCGAATATCCGGTGCAACCCCACATTATCTATCAGCATACAGGATTCCTTATCACCCGATTTCCGTAATCCCCTCCCCACCTGTTGCAAGTATTTCGCCAGTGAAAGCGTGGGACGAGCCAGCTGCACGAACTCCACATCGGGACAGTCGAAGCCCTCGGAAAAGATATCCACATTGACCAGCACCCTGATCCTTCCCTGCCTGAAGCCCTCTACCAGTTCCCTACGCTCCGAAGCAGGCGTTTTGCTGTCGATAGCCACAGCCGACACTCCGTGTGCATTGTAATAGGCGGCTATCTGACGGGCATGGGCTATACTGACGGCATACACCATTCCTTTTTTCCCGGCGGCATACCTCTCGACGCTCTCGTACAACCGCCGGATGCTGACCTGACGGTTCAATACCTCATTCATTTCCTTCACCTGATAATCTCCGTCCACCCCACGTTTCTTCAACGAATTTATTATCTGTTGCTCCCTGCTGTCAGCACGGATAGACACGTAGTCGAAAGCAGACAGCCAGCCTTTCCCGATGAATTCCGCGATGCTCCACGAAGTTGTCAGCGCATCAAACAAATCCGTGAAGCCCTTGCCGTTCAGCCGGCAGGGGGTGGCGGTCATGCCCAGTTTCCTCGCCTCCGGATATCTCTTCCAAAGCTCCCTGTAAGTCTCCGCCAGTGCATGATGCGCCTCGTCAATGACAATCAATCCGGGAGCTTCCCCTATATTCTTCCAGTTACGGGACAACCACTGGATGGAGAATACCCGCACCCTTCCGGATTCTTCCGGCATACTGTCTTTCCCCGTCTTTCCGTTCTTTCCCGTTTTGTCCGGTTCTTTTCCCATTCCATACCGGGCTGCGGTTTCCTCTATCTGCTCCCCCAGCTCTCTGCGATGCGCCACAATCCACACCCGCGTGCCGATACCGATACCACAGAGAAACTCTTTCACCACCGCTGCCAGCAGATGTGTCTTTCCTGTGCCTGTAGGCATTTGTACCATGACACTCCGATGGAACTCCCACTCCTTAAAGAGCCTGAGCTTCATCTCCTGCTGGTAGTCACGAAGACCATCGTTCTTGCAATACATCATGGTGCGGATGCCGGTCGCCACCGACAACAAAAGAGGGAAAGGCTGCATGCATCATCGCACACAGCCTATAGTGAATATTCTATCTTTATGAATTCATTTTTATCAGCAGCTTGCTAGTTGATATCGTAAATATTTGATATCGCAAACCGTTCCGCCACTGAATTTAATACGAAACCGATGACAGGGGCTATTTTTCTATGAGCCAGTCGCCCAACGTATGCTCCTCCGCATCAAAGCTGATGCCCACTTTCACCACAGGCAGTCCGCTGAGGGTAAAACGTTCGGGATAGTTTTTCAAATTTATCTGAGACATGGCGGCATCGGCATCCTTGCCTAGTTTCAATTCAATAACATACAACATGTCGGCAGTGCGCATCACCACGTCCACACGTCCCTTCGGGGTACGGACTTCCACATCCACATACATTCCGAAAAGAGAGAAGATGATGTAGAACAACTGCTGGTAATGCCCTTCATAATTCGTGTTATCGCAATAAGGAACGGTGGAGAGAAACTCCTGAAGCAGACGCAAGGCTCCATCCATATCGCCCAAGCGTATCGCACCATACATACGGCCTATGGTAGTAAGCCCCATATCGGTATTGTAAGCCAGATAGTTCGGCAACAGACTCTGCATCAGTCCCACCCGTATCTCCCTGTTCGGAATATCCAGCGTGTAAAGCTCGGTATATTTATCATAGTCCTTTATCGTGACATAGCCGCTCTGATAGAGCAAAGGCGTAATAGTTGTCATCCGCTCGGTAGGGGCATCAAAACTGGCAGCCATAGCCTGCATGCTGTGTCCCACTTCAGAGGGAAGAACATGGAACTTGCGCAGCATCTCTATCAGATAGGTGGGCGTGCCGCTGCCAAACCAATAAGAGTTTAACTTGCCATCTTCGAAAGCATTCAGCAGGCTGAACGGATTAAAAACATCTGGCGAAGGCCAGGTGAAATGATAGCCGTCATATTTCTCTTGCAGTTTCAGTAGGGTATCTTCTTTGCTCATCTCCTGCGAAAGGGCAAAGCGTTCTATATACCCGCCCATCTGTTCCAACATTTCCTCTTTAGTGATACCGCAAATGGCAGCGTAGGGCTCGTCCATGCTAATATTCTTGATATTGTTCAGCTCGCTGAAAATGCTGAGCTGGGAAAACTTGGTGATGCCGGTCAGGAACACAAAGCGCAGATAAGGGTCGCACGCCTTCAACGGACTGTAGAAATTATGCATCACATTACGCAGGACGGGGAGGTTCTCATCCTCGTGCACCACATCCAGCAACGGCGCGTCGTATTCGTCAATAAGGACTACCACCTGCCGGCCGGTCTGCTCGCAGGCACGCTTTATCAGGTCTGCCAACTGGACGTTAACCCCCGCATCATTGTTTTTCGTCAGGCCATATTTCTCATTATATTCCCGCAACCGCCAGGCCAGATACTCATTCAGTTTCTCCTTGTCCAGATGCTTGGCCAAGCTCATGTCAAAGTGCAGCACCGGGTATTCCGTCCACTCGGTTTCCAGCTTTTCGATGGCAAGCCCTTTGAAAAGGTCTTTCTTCCCGGCAAAATAGCAGTGCAGCGTAGAGGTAAGCAATGACTTGCCGAAACGCCGGGGGCGGCTCAGGAAACAATATTTGGAGGCACCGTTCGCCATCCGGTAAATATACTCCGTCTTGTCTATATAAAGATAATTCCCCTCTATGACTTTCTCAAAAGCCTGTATCCCTATCGGGCATCTCTTCAATGACTGTTGCTTCATGGCGCGCTACTTTTTCTGATTGTACTACAAAGGAACAAAATCTAACCGGAAATTCCTAACCGAATGCTCTTTTTTATTATTTCAGATGGACTTTAAAGACAAGACCTCCGGAGAAGTATTTCCCATTATTCAGCTCGGCTACAAGATTTACATAGTCTTTCCAAAAACTATACTCAAAACCTATATTGCAAGTTCTTGCATCATACTCCGCCATCAGGTTCAAGCCATTTATCATTTTTACAGCCCAAGACTCTTGCACAGGCAATCCCAACCGGAAATTCACCCCTATAGCCGGACGGTTATGATGCTCCCAGGTAGCCGGCCGGTCCAGCACCCAGGCAAGATGCACTCCCAACATTCCCAGATTATCAACCCCAATATGCTTCGTAGCAGCAATATAGTAACGGGTGAAAAAGCAATTACCGCCATTCTGGTCACGACTTGATATGCCTCCTCCACCGTAACTGTCATGAGTACCCGGATCGTCCACCCCTATCACGATCTGCGGAGTCCACGTTTTCCACCATCCCTCTTTCCAGACACGAAGACGGAAATTGAAAGACCTGTCCTGATTGGTGTATTTCCCCCACGACTGCTCCGGGAAATATGTAGAACCCTTATTGGCGTAATTCAACGTACAGGTATATCCCACTTCCAGCCAGGGAAAAACCGTAATATTGAGATAATAATTGAAGGTGTATCTCACATCAAAATCATAATAATGCAACGGGGTTATGTCCAGCACATTACCTCCAAGCATAAACGTTTTGTCCTGCTGCATATCGGCCGTCGGCGCATGAAGCAGTCCGGTCGTACCTCTCAACGCCTGTCCACAGACGGAAAAACTGATTGACAGAAATACCAAGACAGCCGTAAGTACCCTGTATAATCTCTTCTTATTTGATATAAATCCCATCTTTTTTCAGCGTTTCTGTGCCAACAGCCATTCAAAGTACTTTTCATGCTCATCCACCAAATGTTCCCACGAATACGCTGTACGGATCTCCTCTAAATTTGCCGCGATAAATTTTTCCTTATCACGCACTACATATACAGCCATATCATTCAACAGCCCGGTTACTTCCGCCGGAGTACTATAATACTCCGCATGATGCTTCAATACCGCCCGGTTGAACAGATTGTCATTGGCTAATATGAAACAACCGGACGCCATAGCTTCCAGTAATGAAGGGTTCGTTCCGCCTACCGAATGCCCATGAAAATAGGCCAAAGAGTATTTTCGTATGGAGTTCAGCTTTTTGAAATCATAAATGCCACCGATGAAACGTACCGACCGCTCTTTACCATACCGGGCCACCAGCTCTTTGCCATGAGGAGTATTGGTTTTTCCCACAATGACCAATGGCCTGCGCCCGTTCTCTTCGGATGCCAGATAGCCGTCAATTGCCATTGCTATATTGTTTTCGGGTTCCAGACGAGCCACCAGCAAATAATAACCATTCTCCTCCAGTCCGAATTCTTTCAGAAACTCCGGATTGTAATCCTCGTGGATATCAGCCCCATACGCCAGAAACTTGCTCTCCTTGCCATACTTCTCTTTGTAATAGTCATGAATGCCCATGTTGTCGGCTATCAAGTAATGACTGTGCTTCACAGTCATCCGTTCTTCCCAAAAGACGAACTTCCGCACCCATCTGTTGAATTTCGTACGCTTGTATTCCAGTCCGTCCATGTTCGTGGTAAACACGGGATGTCTGATGTTCTTTACATTAAACCAAATGTATGCCGGTACAATGGAGGTGTATCCCGCCTCATAAATGATGTCAAACCGCTCCCGTTTCAACGCATCACGCAGTGAAGCAAAATCATAGAAGAAACTCCCTACGGAACTTCCCATCCATGTCTCCGGACTATAGATGTGCTTGATGCGGACTCCTTTGTAACTGTTTTCCTTATAAGGATGAAAATGAGGGGAATAAACGGTCACCTCATGACCTCTGTTTGCCAGACCTACAGATATGTATTCGGCAAACTGCTCGAAGCCCCCGTAATCATTAGGAATGCCACGGGTGCTGATAAAAGCGATTCTCATTGAAAATTAAGTGTATGAAGTTTAGCCCGGCCGCAGAAAGCGACCGGGAATATTAAAAAAAATAAAACATTCGGTTTTTTGTGGGAATGCGGCTGTTTCAGCCCCTCAATCCTGTTTCAAGTTCGTGTTTCAAAGGTGAACACACATATTGGGAACTTTGGCTATAGAAACCTGGTCTTTGTTAAATCTCAGATATCAACCAACAAATCAGTCAAGAATTCATCCAAGCCTACCACTCTTATTTTGGGAAAAGGGAAAGTGGCCAGTATACGAAAATGAGCATCTTCAGATACTATGTACTCTGCATTTGCAACAATAGCACAATCTGCAAATTTATTATCATCCGGATCCGCCTCTATCAAATTGAATTTAAAAGAAGCCTCTTTATAAAGCGTATAAGGACTATGCACTATAGCACTTATAACATTCCGAGCTACACTGGCCGAAGAATACCGTTCTATAATCTCTTCGTATTCATTCAGTATTTCATTAGATACGCACAGCATAAACTTCCCTTGCAGAAAATCTTCCCATATCTTATGGTACGGGCTTTTTGCAGGAAGCGACTGCACCAAACAATTCGTGTCCAGAACCACCAATCGTTTCATGACCGATAAGGAGTTCTGAGATGTTGTTCTCTCAATTCATCCAATTTTTTCTGATCCAACACACCGGAGTCCCACAATTCGTCCAGTTCCTTTTGTGCCTTATCAGCAAAGAAATGAGAAAGAGCCAGTTTCAGCTCATTCAGTTCACTTTCTGTACGAATATTCTTTATAGCATAAAGCAACTCCATCTGGGCTGCATCCGAATACGAGATCCTCATACCTTAATACATTTAATCGTTTTTACAAAAATAATACTTTTCTAATTATCCGCATCACATTATGCCATTCTTTTCCGATTAAAATGAAGATTTAACTTTTCAGCAGGAATCATAAAGTCCTATCCAATAATCGTTTTCTCTATGCTATCAATCGTATTTGCATAAGAATATTTCTTTGACAAAGCTATTGCATTCCGGCTTAACGAAGCATAAATTTCATCATCCGTCAATATACTGATTATCCTCATTTTAATATCCTCTAATTGCTGTACATCTATTTTATAGCCATTAACACCATCATCCACCAAATCCGCCACTCCTCCAACTGTCGGTACAATAACAGGAAGACCGGCTGTCATTGCTTCCAAAACGGTCATGCCAAAAGTTTCGATGAACAATTCTTTATTAGACAAATTCAAGACTAGCGAAGCACGTTCATAAAAAGGTAAGACATTCTTTTGTCTGTCCCATATTGTTAAATTCGATGGAACCTCTATTCCATACTCTTTCAAGAATAAATTGATAGCACTCCAAGAATCATTTATCACCAGCTCAAAACGAAACTGAGGCAATGCTACAGCCAAACAAATAAATTCCAGTGTTCCTTTATACAATTTCAACGAAGACAACATCAAAATCCGTTTCTCCTTTTTACCTTTTCCTCTGAATTTCACACACTCGTCCTCAAAAGAAGGAGGAAGACTGTTCGGAATTGTCGTTACAGCATTCTTTCTTCGCAAAAACTGACGCTGGTAATCCGAAACACAAATAATTTCATCCGCAAGTTTCTGCATAAACCGAGCCAAAAATACATAGAACCTGCTTTTCGCCGACGCGTTTTCGTGATAGTGATATACTATTTTCTTTCCTGAAAGTTTAGCGGCAACAGCAGCCCCCACCGGCATGATGGTATTCAGATAAAACACAATATCTTTTTGAAACAGATAACGAAAAGAAAAGAAAAAAATATAGCATTGCACATACAAAAACTGTAAAGCATTCCACAACATATTTTGGGAAAAACGATAATAGTACTGGTAAAAAATCATATTTTTCTTTCCTTGCAGATTATTCAACGCGCCATTACCTTTAGAAGTAACCAAATTAATAGAGTAGCCTTTAGACAACAAGCCAGACAATACCATTTCCAATACTTTAGGACTTCCGCTATAATCATTTAAAACATGGAAGCAGACTATTTTCATAAACTATTTATTTTGAAAATTATATTTGGCCAAATGCATTACTCTGATATTCAATAACAACGAGACAACCACGGCAATATATTTCAATTTCGCACTATACAAGATAGATTTAATCCAAAAACTCTTTGTCAAAAAAGCTTTTCTTAAATATAATCTTTCAGTCTTACTCAAATAATACCACTGGGCATAAAAAGATTTAGTAAGGCATGCTATTGATTTATAAATAATCATAGACCTTTCTCTCTTCACCGAAGCCGTTTCAGTATAAAGCCGTTCTGCTATTTCGATGATGTCTTCCGCTTTTTTTACAGTAGGAACAGATTGGGTTATAGAACCCGTTCTCATATAATAATAATATAAAAAATTATCCCAATAAAGGCATTTATCGCAATACACATAAGCTATCGGAGTGAATAACCAATCTTCAAAATATATTTTGTCCACAAAACGTAAGTTATGTTTCCTCAGGAAAGAACTTCTATATATATAAAATGGAACTCCCGTAAACGGATAGATAAATCCTTGATTATACAATTGTACTCCATCAAGTATTTGTCCATCAACCATATCCCTTTTTACAGCCTGCTCCTTATAGCCAATATTTGTTGCATAATACGTATTAAATGTAATCATATCAATATTATTATTATCAAATAGACGACAAACAGTCTTCAAACAATTCTCAGTAATCCAATCATCACTGTCCACAAACCAAATGAAGTTCCCTCTTGCCCTTTCAAGACCTGCATTTCTAGCAGAACTCAATCCTCCATTAGGTTTATCAATAAGCACAATATTACGATATCTATTAGCATATTCTTTCAATAGCTTTAAACTTCCATCATACGAACCATCATTCACCGCAATAATTTCATACTCGTCCTCATCAAGATCCTGATGTAAACAACTATCCAAACAACGAACCAGATATTTTTCTACATTATATACTGGAACAATCAAAGTAATCGCAATCATGTTTATTCTATTCATGAGATTTTCATAGGAGGCAAACAGTAACAACACAATGTCAAAACAGACAATGCAATGGAATCTGTAGCCAACGAATTATTTGTAGAAGAAATTAAAAGAAAGCTCCCTAAAAGAAACATTTTGTGAAAAGACGAAGTTCTTTGCAATAAACGTATAAAAAAAGAGCCATAAAAATAAGCTATTAATATTGTAAAGACAATACCAAATTTTAAAATATAGACCAACCAATAATTCTCAATGCAATAAGAGCTCAAACCTGAAACAAATAATATATCATCGATACTTTCCGATGAATATCCTAGTATAAAATCTTTTAACTGATAGAAATCAAATATTTCAAATATTTTCACCCTTACAACTGCACTGGAATCATCAAACAGTCCCAGTTCAAGCAATCGATTCCCTAATCCATATCCAAGAAGGACAAAAACAGCAATAGGGAATACGCATAAACATGCAAGAAGTATGATTTTTTCCTTATTGCCTATCCCTCTACTTAATATTTTCTTTAAAGCAAAGACACCAAAAAGCAAGCAACAACCAACCATTGAACTTCTTGTATTAAAACACAACAAAGAAATCAATCCCAACAACCAATAAGAATACCTTTTTTTCATAGGGAGAGATGAACATAAAATAAAATTCATCAAAGTAGAAACAATCAATGCATTTGATAAAGGATGAGATTGAAAAGCTGTACTCCTAAAGCCTTCCCAAGTCCAATCAGAAATGCTACCATTGGATACCAAAGGAAACAGATTAAAATTTAAAACTTTTTCTATTATTGCAAGAAAGCATTCTATAATAAAAAAATCCAATATGATATTTTGCACCTTACCTTTATCTATCAATGAAGAATAACTAAAAATATATGAGACAACCAGCGGAAGAATTAAGACATTCAACAAAAAAGAGAAATCAACCCCACGTCCCGTCAATTTGTTGAAAGAAACTAATACTGCTAGAAAAACAAGTATACTTTTTCCCATTAAAAAAGGTTTCTTCCCTTTTATAAACAAGAATAAAGCTATGCACAACAAAACCCAAATAGCAGGATGGACATTTAAGAATTTGGTTGTAGATATCATTTCCGATTTATATCCCAAAGCAACAAGTACATTCGTCCCTGCAAACAACAACCCTGCCAAACAGAAATATACAATTTTTTCTAATGAATACTGCGAAAGCATATTTTCCTAATTCCTTTTTTTATTTTCTCTACTCCCCTGTATAAAATATCATGATTCCTCATACCACAAATATTCCATATATTTTTTTCCAATACAGCATACCATGGATGCCACGATGCCGCAAAATGATGAATAGAATAAGTATTCTCTGTTATAGTCATTTTCCCCGTTTCATAATCTTTGGGATTAAAATAGCAACGAGGATAGATCCAAACGCCAGCAACATTTTGGAGCATTGGGACGTTTTTCAACCCATGAGAGATAAGCACTTCCGTAGTGTAATCCACTACAGTTTTCAAATTCAAGCCACCATCTTCTTTTATGAAATGCAAACCTGCATACAACTGCAGGAGTTTCACCATACAGCCCTAGGCCGGGAGCGACCGCTAACGCGGTCGCTCCCTCCTTGTCCGCATCCTTTTCACATCCCATAAACGAACCTTTGGCTATAATATCATCCATTGATTTTATCACTTCTACATCGGTATCAAAATAAAGACCACCATAATGATATAAAATCCAGAAACGAGCATAATCACTTACAAAAGCATATTTTTTCACTCTATACGCCTCCGCTGTATAGGAAATAATATTCACATCGAAATTATCTTCATTCCACTCTTTAATCTCATAATCAGGAAAAAACCTTTTCCATGATTCTAGACACTTTACAGCTAACGGTGGAAGCGAATTTCTTCCAAACCAACAATAATGAATTACTTTGGGTATCATAACTTCAATAAATAAAAATCACCTAAATTTCACAATATAAGAATGCAATTTATAAACCAATGAATAAAGCCCACGACAAGCCAGATAGAACCGAATTTTCATCAACAAAGAAGGACAGGCCTGTACAGCCAACTTTCTATAAGGCTCACAGCATTTTTTAAACTCCCGAGATGAAAAGACTCTTCCTTCATACGCACGATACACGATAAGATAGTCCAATCGCATTTCACAAACAGGGTATACACTCGTTTGAGCCAGCAAACGACAAAATTTCCCCTTTAACATTCTATCATATTGGAAACTACTTTTATTATAGCTAAATGACAATGATTCAGGATTAAGATTTTGTACATAATGATAAAAAGCCCGAGATAGATAAGCAATTCTAAGCGGATAAAGCAACAGCGAAGCATTGAAATACAAATCTTCGCAAAATGATAGGTTCAAATCAAAATGCACATTATACTTGCTGCAACAAACTCTTCGTAAGAGTTTGTTCCAACAGCTGCCATGCAGCTGTTGGAACAGGTTTTTTAACACAGTCATATGATCCAATGTTTCCGGCTGCTGACAAACCCTGACATAACCTTCTGTTTCATCTATCTCATAGTAAAAGTCACAAATCACCATATCGGCGTCTTCCTCAACAGCCTTTTCATAAAGAGATTGCAACATGTCAGACTCCACCCAGTCGTCCGGATCGGCATGGATGACATATTCTCCACATGCATGGTCCAAACCACATTGTCTTGCGCTGGCCACACCTCCATTAGACTTATGAAATACCTTTACACGTGAATCTTTCCTAGCGTATTCATCACATATCATTCCACTCCCATCTGGGCTGCCGTCATCTATCAGCAGTATTTCAATATCAGCTAACGTCTGTGTCAACAAGCTATCAATACATTTATACAAATAACTTTCAGCCTTATATATAGGAACAATAACAGATACTTTGGGATTACCATTCATAATTATTCTTTATTGATTTAAAAAAAGCGAAGCACATCATGAGAGCTCTTTCTCCACTCTTCCAGGCATTCATCCACATCTTTCCAATCAATAGTTTTAAAAAAAGATATAGTAGGAATATCTGAATTCCACCGTTCTTCCAATCCAAACATTTTCAACAAAGATTTAACTCTGGCCAAACCTCTTTCCTTATTCCCCACAACCACAAAAGGTTTATGAAACAATATAGAAAACACACAAGCATGAAAACTATCCGTAACAACCTGTTCCGCATCCATAAAGCCTCGCAGCCATTGTTCCACCGGCGGCTGGATACGCTCAGCCAAAGGAGCGCTCCAATCTTCCACACGTGAATTTCCGCGGAAAGGAACCAACCCCGTCTCACTAGCCAACCGTGATATCAGATCTGTTGTTGATTCCGTTTCATCCAAGATATAGCATAACAATGTACCTTTGCTTTTAGGAATATCCGCCCTTTTCACCAAATCTACATAATCCTGAACATCCAAAAGCATAGTGGGGTCTAACACATGGCTGACATTCACTCCAAAAAACTTACGACACAGTTCCACTGCCGATTCCTCACGAACACTTACCACATCGAATTTTCGTAATAATTCCCTACAGCGTCTTGTCTGTCCGGCAGTATATTCCCAATCGCTTGTTCCAAAAGAAGCCGCATACGCCATTCGTTTGACATTCCAGTCCCTTGCAAAGTCCAAATATGCATTCTCTATTCTAGTCGGATAATACATAGGACGCCACACCTGGTCACTACCCACCACAAAAGCATCAAAGTCCTTTTCTTTCAAATCGAGTAATTTCCCGACCTCAAAACAATGAATGTATTTATTTATAAATTGTAAAGTATATTGACTTACAATCGGATATACACGATTATAGTACGATTCAAAAAAAACCGGCTCATCCTTACCCAATATATATTTCCTTATCATCCGTTTAGGATAAGAATAAGGCCATTTCCATACAGGCAATTCAGCCTTATTGGATGTAGTTATCACCGAAGCTTCATGCCCCATTCGTTCCAATACCGTCTGCAACGCATATGTTTGAAGTATCCCTCCATAATTAGTATGGAGAGGCAATGTCAATATTCCAATCCTCATAATTTAAACCCTCTTACCATCTACTCCTCAAACTTCTCTTTCTCCCCCGCCAAATACTCCCACGAGTTCTCCGTCACCACATTCCACCACTCGCGTTTCACCGCCTCTATCTCCTCGTCCATTCCGCAATCGCCATAATTTTCCACCAAAGAATGCATGATAGTAGCATAAAAATTCAGATTGTCAGTTTACTTTTAAGAGCACTGTAATAGCTACGTTCCGTCATGTGGATAGATTTACAAAATTCTTTTACATTTACGCCACTGGCTTTTCTAAGAACCTTGATGCTCTCGGCCAACTTCTTTGTAGAAAACTCTCTGTCTTTCATTTTTTTCAGTTTAAACATTGTTAATAATACCATCTGTCTCATAATTGTCTGTCCACTGTGGACAGACGCGTCTATTTTTTCCTTTGTAACTTCACCGCCATTATTACTAAAACAAGCATACATGGCTATAAAAGCATTGAAACAAAGCGTTTCCATCAGCGAGACGCAGAAAATGATCCACCAGTGGAAAGCGAAAGGAATCACTGATTCCGCCACACTGAAACTGCTGGATCTCTATCTGGGACTGACACCCTACATGACTGCCGAAGGAATATATCCCATGCGCAACCTCTACCAAATCTGCCAGTCCATGAAAACCACGCATACCACCACCTTGCTGGAAAACATCAGGAAGTGCTGCTCATTCGGCCTCATCTGGAACGAAAACCGTACCCACCTGCTGGGATTCTACTCCCCCCTGTGGGTGCGACGGACTGAAAAATACCCCCGCACAAGCAGCCGGTTCTGTTGCCGAACTTACAGTTCCTGTTGCCAGTCCGGCAACTACAGCTGCAAATCAAGCAACTACGAATAATAGTGTATTATATAATATTAATAATATAATTCCTCCGGAGGATTCCCGTAAGGGAGATCCCGCTGGAAACGGAGCGCGGAAAGCGAAGAAAATGGAAGCGGATGCCGGAAAGACTCCTTCGGAAACGCCTGACGGCGAGAAAACTTCTCAGACTTTATCTCCTGCCACCGACTTCTTCCACCGGCTCAACACCACCCCCGAAGACAAGCAGCGGGTGCTGATACCGCTCATCAACCGCATAGCTACCAGTCACAACTACACCCGCCCAAGGGCATTGCAAACACTGGTAATTCTGGTGAACCAATTTCTCATTCCCCACTTCAATGCCGATCCCCGCTTCTCACGGAACTCGCACGCAGGAAGAATCATCTGGCTGCAAAACCTCATGAAAACGCGCCACGGACAGTCGTTGATGGAACAAGCCGTCGCCCGGCTGAGCAGCGAGCTGAGCAAAGACCTGGAGGAGAAACGTAGGAAACTCCGTGAATTCCGCCCCGTCTCACCCTTCGAGTGGAAGGACGCCGGCACGGATATCCGTTATTACGACGACCCCATAGACGGAAAAGTGGAAATACCGGAGAATGCGCCGCCACGACCTGTCGAAACCGCCATCTGGAACGTGCTGTCCAAAGAATGGATAGACACGGGGGATTAGTGGTTAGTGGTTTATGATTAGTGGGCTGCGCATTGGCTGCCCGGCATTTATTTTTTAATTTTTAATTCTCAATTTTTAATTCAAATGAAACCTTATTATTCTCTCTCCGACTTTCCCGACCGTAAGAATGCGGGAAAAAATTTCATTGCCCGGTGTCCCAAATGCGGTACCATGCATCTGTATATCTCAAAAGCCAAAGGGCTGTATCATTGCTTCTACGCCGGATGCGAATTCAATGGCATCCTGACTGATTATTGCAAAGACAAGCGTCCCATGTTCTCTTACCCCAAAGAAAAGTCGTCCGATCGAACCGGAACATACCCACCCCCCGGAATGCGCCACCTCACAGGCAACCTGCCGGAATATCGAAATGCGACAGAAAACAGCGTGAACGAAGTCCCCATGCTGCCGGGCGATTACAAAATCCTATCCCCCGCCGTGTTGCAAAAAATCAAGCCGCTGGACGAATCGCCCGAGTGTACGGATCCTGACCAACTGGCAGCACGCCGTTATCTGGCCGATCAGGGCATCTCTCTCGCCACAGCCATCGCAACGCATATCGGCTGCCTGCGTCATTACTGCATCACCAAGAACAGTGAGGACAAACGCGAACAGGCTTCCTCCGTCTTTTCCTGCATCGCCTACGTGAACTACGTGGACGGACGTCCCATTAATGCCAAGTACCGCTCATGCAGCCCCTCGCCATCCGCAAAGACCGTTACCGCTGCCAACGCCTCCGCAGTATCCGGAGAGATAGAAATTCCGGACGGAACAACGGAAGAATCTTCCGTAACCTACAGCAAATTCTGGAGTCAGGATTCGCCCACCAAACCATGCGCTCCCTACAACATAGACTGCATCAATCCGCTGTTGGTGGAGGAAGAGACCATTCCCCGACTCATTATCGTAGAAGGCGAAAAAGATGTGTTGGTACTGATGGAAGCAGGATACCGCCACGTCATCAGCGTGCCCTCGGGAGCGGCAAGCGACCTGGCGAAAAGCTTCGAGGCATTCACTTCCTGGCTGGACCAGGTGCAGGACATCGTGATCTGCGGTGACACCGACCTGCCCGGACGCACACTGGTGAAACATCTGTCCGACTACTTCGGAGCACGCTGCCTTTTCACCACCCTGCCCGGAGGATGCAAAGACATAGGCGATGTGATGAATCTTTACGGCACCGAAGTGGTGCAAAGCGTCATAGAAGATGCCTGTGCCTGCCACACCACCGATATCATCACTGTAGAACAACGCAGGAAAGAGGTGATGAACGTGCTGCACGGCAAATACGACCACGGCTACAGCGTGGGCTACGGCCCCTTGACCGACCGCGTTTTCCATCCCACCGACACAGGCGGCCTGATCATCATGACCGGTATGCCCAACAGCGGAAAAACGGATTTTCTGAACGACCTGACCAGCCGCATCATGCGCGACACGGAACGCTTTGTATGCTACCTCTCTTTCGAGGTTCCGGACAAGGACAAGCATATAGCACACCTGATACACCTGCTGCTGGGCAAAGCCAACACCACCGCCTATACCGACGAGCAGCTGACACCCTATATTGATTTTCTGAACACTCACATGATTCATCTGGATATGCACGAAGTGCCGTCCACTCCCGGAAACATTCTGCACCGGGCCGATCTGGTACGCCGCAGGCAGCCGTTGAAATATCTGGTGATAGACCCTTATCTTTTTGTAGAGGCGCAAAGCGGAAAAGGCGAGACCGAAACCCAAAGCATCAAGTCGATGCTGACCCGTTTCCAGTCGTGGGGGCGCGAGAACCATATCTGGGTAATCATCGTGGCTCATCCGCGCAGCCTGAAGAAAATAGACGGAAAGAACGCAATGGAGGACATCAACATGTACACCATATCCGGCAGTGCCAATTGGGCGAATCTGGCCGATTTCATCCTCTCTATCACCCGTATAAACGAACCCGACCGTACCTTCACCCGCCTGGATGTGCTGAAAGTGCGCGACCAGGAACTGTGCCGCACAGGAACCGTGTACTACACCCGCCAGCCCTGCGGACGTTATGAAGAGCATGAGAGCGAAGAGGAATGTAGTAGTAACAATGGTTAATCCATACGGCGACGTCGCCTCACATATACGTCTGTGTGAGGCGATACATACGTATGCATAGGTCTGCACATACTGACGTGTAGAACCAAGCATACGGACGCCCGACTCCTACGGTCTTCCCAAATAATGGAAAATCAACCCCACTTGTACCGAATTGAAAATACGCTGTCTGTCCGCATAGCCCGAATCGAGCAAAGCCTGATAAAGCGGCTTATGATGGTGTATCCAGGCAGAAAGGCGGTTCAATGCTGCCACAGGAGTGATATCGGGGGCATATCCCATGGCCAAATCCCGTTTGTAATAAGGCTTCACCGGCCATTCGCCCATATACGTTTCTTCTTCGTTCATTACATTCACTTTTTTAAAACGTTTCTATTATCCGTAAATATCCAGCTATTACAACTCCTTTGCAGCAAGCTTATTCACAGAGATTATCTATCAAAGCAAATGTAACAAAAACAGCTCACATATAAAAATATATCAAAACCTTTAATTCACTTTATTTCATTCTCCGCCACAATGTGTCACACACCTTCATGTCTGTTTATTTCCCTTCATATCCACACCTTTCCGAAGTGTTATCTTTGTCATGTTCAATTCATATTAATCATTTAACAACAAAATCATTATGGCATTAAATTACAGTGTTTCATTACGTCCCAATCCGCTGGACAAGGATGCGGCTCCCAAAGCTTACGCCACCTCACAGATCAATGGCGAACTTACCTTGAAACAACTCAGCAAACGTGTTTCTTCACAGACTACCGTGAGTCGCGCCGATGTGGTGGCCGTTCTCACCGCTACTGTAGACAATCTGCTGGAAGCCCTTACCGAAGGCAAACAGGTGGATTTCGGTGAACTGGGCAAGTTCCGTCTCCAGATAGCCAGTATAGGAACGGAAAAACTGACGGATTTCACCGCCGCCCATATCACCGGAGTCAATATCCAATATGTTCCCGGAGAGGATTTAAAAACCATCTTCGGCGCACTGGAATTCCAACCTGTAGCCAGCCGTGCCGCACAGGCTGCCGCACTGCGTGCCGAAAAGGAAGGAAAAACCGTGGCAGACCTGCTGAAGAGCAAAAACGAGCCGGAAGTCTAAATCTTTAATGTATCACACTTAAAACTTTATCCTTTATGGAAAATCAGAAAAGAAAATCTACTTGGAGCACCATCCTGAAAATTATCATTGCAGTGGCAACTGCTATAGGCAGCGTCATAGGTATACAAAGTTGTATTTAACCGGCCGGTATGCGCAAGATAACATTGATCATTATCCATTGTTCCGCCACCCCCGAGGGGCGGAACCTGGATTTCGAGACCTGCCGCCACGACCATATCCACCACCGCGGTTTCAAGGATATCGGTTACCATTTCTACATCACGCGCGACGGCGGGATTCACCGCGGACGCTCGCTGGAGCGAATCGGAGCGCACTGCAAGAACCACAACCGGCATTCTGTCGGCATCTGTTATGAAGGGGGCCTGTCTGCCGGCGGCATACCCGCGGACACACGGACACTGAAACAGAAAGCGGCCCTGCTGGCCTTGCTCCGGGAGTTGCGGGCTGTCCTGCCCGAAGCAATCATTGTAGGACATCGGGATTTGAATCCGCTGAAGGGATGCCCTTGCTTTGATGCGGTGAAGGAGTATGGGGGGTTGTGAAAACAGCCCCTTACTTCAATTATGTTTCTACCAAAACAAACAAATCCACGCCACTCTCGTACATTTCTTGCATTTCATCCTCCATTGCACGTTATACAGTAGTATTTCCCGACTTCATATCCACGAAATAGATAGCAACTTCATCATTCAATTGCTCCAACAGGGCATCGATAATATAAGGGCTATGAGTCGTGATGAAAAACTGGTTGTTCGTCAAGTTTATAACACTTTGCACCACATTAATGACACTAAGAGGATAGATGCGCGCTTCAGGTTCCTCAAACAGCAATTTGCTTTGCTTGTTGCTTAATATGGCAGCTTTATAAAATATCAACCGCTACAAAGTATCTGCCCCAAAATAAAACGGTATCAAAAAGATTTCTCGTTGATTCAATTCCCTTTTTAATTTGTTTTCTATGCAAAGAAAGAAATTCCATTCCGTTTCTCCTAATCATTACAGTAGCGAAGATCGGAAGTATTATGGTTGTATTCAGGATACTACAAAGTACCATTTTAAAAATGGTATGCTCTAAATTGCTTACTATTTTATTACATTTACCTTTTTTATTAAATGTAACAAGCCTAACATAACTTTACTTTAGACCAGATAAAATTCTGTATTTTCTTTCTCATAATCTCATCTAAACCAACTGTATATATAGAAATAACTACTATTACAACTAATAACAGGAGCTCAGAAACAAAGCCTTTTACAATAGAAGAATCTAGCAATTTATTCATGAAAAATGATGGTATTGCAGCAGATACAGTAACCCAAAAACATCGTATAAAAACTGATAGTATTTCATTCCACTTATAATCCACTATTTTCACTATAAGCAAAGGTTTTATCAATAAACCCGCAAGTACATAAACAATGAGATATGCCCAAGAAAGTGCTACAGGCGAGAAACCATTTTCAAACAACAAATAAACGACAGGGAAAGCCAATAGATTCAGCATTGGTGATATTAAAGCATTTTCTTTCAATTGTCCTTTTGCATATAAAGCTATATAAAAAGACACATCAAAAACCTGAAATAAACTTTGTACAATAGCAATCTGAAGGAATATTGTAGTATATTCTGGAACATTATCACCTAGCCAAATATACAACAAAGGATCGGCCAAAAAGTACATAGGCAAGCTCATAAACAACATCAAATAATAAGAATACTTAGTTGACTGTAATAATAGTTTTTTAGAACCTTGATAATCATTAATAGCATAAAGCTTCACTATTTGAGGATTTACTGCAGTTCTAAAATTTGTCACTAGCTGATATGCCGCATTATTAACCTGCAAAGATATTGCTCTTGCAGAAACTACAGCGGGAAGAAAGAACATATTTAAAAGTATGAGAATTCCTTGACTTGATAGCGTACTCGAAATTCCTGCAACCATGCTCCAACTAGAAAATGACAAAATTGGTTTGAGAATCCTTTTATCTAAAGAGATTTGATATTTTGCTTCTGCAAACTTCCTTGAGCAATAAAATCTATAAAACAGGAGTAAACTCATTTGGACAATAAATATCATTGTTGCATAAACCATCAATCTATCAAAATCACCGACTCCTATTAAATAACAGATTCCTAGCTTAGCTACAACCTCAAAAACACTTGTATATGCATATATATTCATCTTTTCCCGCGCTATTATAATTGCGCTATACGGTACTTGAGTTAAAGATAAAAATGCTGCAAATATTGATAAATGAAATGCATATACAGCAGCACTCATACGATCAGGAGGTATGACCATTTTATTATAAATAAACCACGTCCCACCCGTTTCGGCTAAGAATACAATAAAAAGTGCTAAGATTATATGAGAAGTAAGTAGTGTGGAAAAAGTCCGTTTCAATTTTTCCATATTCCCAGTACCAAGTTCGAATGTTAGAAACCTAGAAGTACCAGTACTTAAAACACCATTGATAAAAGACAAAAAACCAACAATTCCGCCAACAGCCTGATATATACCATAATCATCAACACCTAGTTTTTCCAAAATAATACGTGAAGTGTACAAAGTCACAAGCATCATAACTATCATACGGGAATATAGATAAATGGTATTCTTGGCTATGCGTCTATTATCATCATTCATATTAAACTTTTACGTAATATATAGTCTGAATTTGTCCCCTTCCAATGAGCGTAGAATGCACCACTGAGCTTTGGAATGACTGTTTCAATCATTGTTTATGGATTTATCTCTATTTTTATATGCAAAGCTACTTACAATATAGAAAAATCACAGTTATCCGGATCATATCTTAATCTTGAATTAATATTTATGGCATCAATCGCCTTCAATTCATCATCAGTCAAATTAAAATCAAAAACATCCAAATCAGCCATTTGATTTTTCTTATGTCTAGCTCCAACTATAGGTATCCTGCCATTTTGTATATGCCAACGAATTACAATCTGAACAATTGTTTTCTTATATTTTTCTGCCATTCTTTTCATCAAGGGTAGTCTTGTCATACGAGTATCAGCCCTAGCTATGGGTGTATAAGCCTCTATTTGGATGCCATGCTCATTACAATAATCAACGAGTTCTTTCTGAGTAAATAACGGATGGCATTCAAATTGATTCAAAGATGGCATGACACCTGTTTCATTATACAATGTTTCTAAATGGTGAATATTACAGTTAGCGACTCCAATTGTTTTAACATAACCTTCTTGCTGTAGCTTAATAATTTCTTTCCATGTTTCTACGTATATATCTGTTACAGGCCAATGGAATTGAAGCAAATCGACATAATTGGTATCAAAAGCTTTTAATGTCGAAAAAAATTCGTCTCTTACTCTATGCTCTCGTTGAGCTGTATTACTAACCCTAGTCGTAAGAAATAATTCTTCTCTCCTACGGTTTGATTTTAATATAGCCATTCTTACTAACTGACTGGAACCATAAGCAGCAGAATTGTCAATAAGTTCGAATCCTAAATTTATGCCTCTTGCAACATTATTAATAAAGACAAGAGATTCCTTTTCATATATTAACTTATTCACAACCTTTTGTCCAATTTTAACTATTGGATTGGAAGATAAATGAGCGTAAGGTAATACTTCCTTTCGAACTACAGCTCCTGGTCCCAAGGCTATAACAGGCAGCTTATTTCCATCTCTTAGTTTGAAATATTCCATACATAACTAATATAAACAAGTAAGAATACAACTATTTTTGATCATGTAAAATGGCTGTTTCCTACTCTAAATTATTATTCTGTCACACCATTTTTTTTCAGTAAAGCTTCGATACTTTCAATGGTACTGAAATTTTCAGGCAAGATATCAATGCCATCTATAACTATATTAAATTCGGTATCAAGGGCATCAACAAGACACACCACATCAAATGAATCAAGCATGCCTTCCTCAATGAAGTTGAGACTTTCGTCGGTAAAATCGAATTCTGGACGAAGATCACTTAAAATCGCAATAATCTTTTCTTTCATTTTTATTTTAGTTTTAATACGTAATCAAATAATTTTTCTGGTTTGAAACCATAATGAACATAACGTTTGATAGCATTTATATTATGAGTTATTACCCATAACAACTGACGTTTGGTATTTCGTCCTTCATACATAAATGAATTGAATAACTTAGATCCTATATTCATTTCCCTAAACTGAGGCAATACAAACCAGTAACGCAAATACAATGTTAAGCCCGTAAGTTCAAATATGATAAAACCTACAATCTTGTGTTCCAGTTTATAAACTAAAACCCATTTGTTTTGTATATAATGTGCAATTTCTTCAATATCTGGAATCTGTTCGGATAAAGGGTCAAAATTAGAATATAAAAGCTGAAGAATAACAACCGAATCTTCCGGTTCTGCAAATGTAACTCCCAATCCCGGCTGAATCGAATCAGGCAAGCCAATTCGGCTCATCCGATTAAGTTCCTCATATAAAAGAAAGTCATTGTCAAAAAACACTTGTTTGATAGATTCTATTTTGGAGTCTTCCAAAATATCTACCATTACAGTTTTCTTGATTTGAGGAGTTATTTCTTGCAATCCTTTTCTTAATTGGAATTCGTCTGTTGTAATATAAAACAGATAACTTGCCATTGAATTATTTCTAAAAATAAAATATCCTTCAGTAGTAGCTTGATAAAACAATTCTTTCTTTTCAATCCACAAATTGTGTTTTTCGAAATGCAGAAATAAATTTGAAATGAATCCTTTACGTAAAGAACGTATTTCAGAAATAAAAGAATTAAGCTGATGATATGATTGTACTAATTCCATTTTTATAATATTGAAGGAGGAATTAAGGATAGTTTCTTATCCATTAAGTAAAGCTGTATAATATTTTCTATCTATCTTGCCGTTAGCATTGATTTCCATTGATTCCACACGATTGTTAACCGTGGGCATCATATAACGGGGGATAAACTTCAAGATTGACTTACGGAATTCACCTAAGTTCAAATCTTCATGAGACTGATAAAAGAGAACGATTTGCTTGTTTTTAAAATCATATACAACACAACAACTATCCACCATATGCGTACCTAATACAGCATTCTCGATTTCACCCAACTCAATACGGTAACCGCTATGTTTAATCTGAAAATCTTTACGGCCTACATACATAATCTCTCCCTGCTCATTCTTATATACTATATCTCCTGTACAATAAATAATTTCAGGATAAGCTGAGTTTAGAGGATTCTGTATAAATGCAGAAGCTGTACGTTCAGAATTGTTATAATATCCCAATGCTAACGATGAACCACGCACACATAGTTCGCCTTCTTCATTGATTGCACATTCCTTCTTTTCATCATTAAGAATGAGTACATCTGAGTTACGACAAGGGAAACCAATAGGTAATGGATCACTATCTGCGAATTCACGTTCTACAATATAATAGGTACAGTCTACGGTAATTTCCGTAGGTCCATAGAGATTAACATATCGGCAACTAGGCAAATGTTTACGCCAATAATTGAGGTGCTTGTTAGGCATCACTTCTCCAGCGAAAAACACATCTTTAAGATATTCTGGTTTCTTTGATTCAAAAATATTGAAATTGGCCACATTGACAAGCACAAAAGGAACCCAAAAAACAAAAGTAACATGATGTTCATTAAGGTAATCAACCAATTTTGCTGGGAACATAAAGTTCGACTCTGGAATGATATTCAATGTAGCACCTGTAGCCATCATCAAATAAATATCCAAAGTAGAGTTATCAAAATAGAACGGTGCTTGATTACCAATCTTAGCATCAGCTGTAAAATGGAAAGTATCTACCGCCCAATCAATATAATCAATCACACCACGATGTGAAATCACTACCCCTTTAGGAATACCCGTAGAACCAGATGTAAAAATTGAATATACAGGATCTGTATCTATCTGTCTGCTCCTTGCTGATTCCACTACAGATAAATCTGCCTCTTTACGCGAACAAAGGCATCCAACAGTCACAGTGGGAAGGCCAAAATTTTCTACCTGATCTTTGTGTTCTTCGTCAGTGATAATCAATCCAGGGTTAAGCGTAGCCAATATATTCCGTATACGAGTGTCTGGCGATTTAATATCCAATGGGACATAGAAATTTCCACTATAGTTAGTACCAACAAAGCTCGTTACCATCTCTTTTGACTTAGGCAAGTAAACACAAACCGGCTGCTTGAATATATTCTGTTCTACACAAAATTCAGCTATTTTCAAAGCATTGCGTTTCATTTCACCAAATGTGATACAACCATTTGCATCTTCCACTGCTATCTTCTCAGAATATAAACCTTCAGTGATATCCAAGTATTCAGTTACATTTTTTCTCATACTATTTTTTATTAACAGGAGCATAAAAATGAGTTTTACTAAAATTAGTAGCTATGCTACCGCAAGTCAATCCTACACCAAACGCACAAAGTATGGCACGAGAGGGTTGGGACATCTGTTTGTCACCATATAAATCACACAACAACAAAGGAATTGACGAACATCCCGTATTGCCATATTCCTTCATATTAGTAGGAAATTTTTCAGGCGTTGATTTCAAAGACATCCGTACATTTTTAATAATCATCTGATTGGACTGATGCATAGCAACAAGCTCAACATCCTTTTCTTCCCAACTTTCCTTTTCCATTACATTCAAAATACTAATCTTAGCATTGACAATACCATATGTGAATACAGTCATACCATCTTGATAGAGATATCCGTTATAAGGTATCATAATCCTATCTGCTTTAGAACCGTTTGAAGAAAGATGAATGGTCATATGACTATCACCCTGCGCTACCAATGTGGCAGTAGCAACTTCGCTGGTTTCTATGCTACCAACAGCATGAGAGTCTAGGTATGGAGTCAGCACTTCGCTACACAAGACAAGTATATTTCTGCACATACCACAATTAATCCATGCTGAAGCTTGCAACAAACCATAAATATAACCCGTACAACCATAATTAATATCCTGACAAACCGTTTCAGTGGACAATCCTAACCGGTGCTGCAATGATACTGCCGTATCAGGAATAATCCATTCACGGGTAGAAGAAACAAAAACGAGTCCGTCTATGGAGCTACGATCTATATTATCCCTCTCTATCAGATGTTCTGCTGCATTAAAACATAAATCAGAGGCTTTTTGTCCTTCTTCTGCACGATACACATATTCAGCACCGGAGGACCTGATCACATCCCTCACTTGCTTTTCAGGAAAAGATCCGCAAAATGAAAGTAATGATATCTTATTTGCAGGTAACCATGCTGCTACGCTTTTAATCTCTACATTCCGTATAGTTGTCTTCATGCCTGACGTTCATTGACCAGATTAAACAAATCTTCTATAGTATCTGCCTTGCGCACATCCTGGCTGTCAAGTTCCACGCCGTATTCTTGTATGATCATAGCTACCACACTCAGGCCTGTAAGTGATGACCATGAATCCAACTCATGATAATCGGTATCAGCTGTAAAAACAGAAGGGTCTTCATCTTCAAATTGGGAAGCAAACTTGCTAATAAATTCTTGTAAATTCATTATATCTAATTAATTATGATTTCCAATAAACTTTTGTTTCAATTACTTTAGCGGGGTCTCCACTCACAATACTAAAACTGGGGACATGACCTTGTACTACTGAACGGGCACTAATAATAGCTCCCGCTTCTATAGTGGTCCCTGGCATGATAGTACAATTTTCTGTAAGCCACACATGTTCTTTAATCACAATGGGAATAGAGGTCTTGTAACCTCTGATCGAAATGTGATGTTCTCCATTGTTATCGCGTATAGTCACATTTCGTCCGCCACCTGTCCATCTTCCGATAGAGATATGGTTGGCACAAATAAGATTCAGACCAACATTTACAGAAGCGTCACCTCCTATCTCAAGATGAGCACCTTTGAAAACCTGTATATCTGCTCCATAATAAACCGTATAACTACCGTACTTGATTTCCATCCTTCCATTCTCCTCTATCAACAAACGGCTTTCCAACTTTGATCCTTTTATTCGTTTATAGCCCATAATGAAAGGAGCATTTAAAACAAGTTTAGCTTTGGGGTGTAAATCAAGCGTACAATATTTATTGATAATAATAAATTTTCTTTCTAATATGTCTGTTTCTATCTGACGGCAGAAGAGATTGTATCTCATATTCTTTATCCAAGTTCCTATATTCCATCCTGCCGCCCCCGTCACACCTTTTATAAAACAAGCCACATTCTTAATTTTTTCTTTGAGTGACTTCTGAGTTTGGCCAAAGTCAGGCATATATTTATCAATACAGGCCTGAAAAGAAATGTTCAAGGTCTTAAAAAAATCTTCTCTGTTATGCTCTGAGTGCTTTAAAGAATACATCAAATGATAATTTCCTTTGGTCGCCTCTTCAAAAGAGAAATCACTCCAAATGATCTTTTTCTTGCATTTGTTTAGCATATCAGCTCCTTTTTCGTTATTAGCAAAGACAACAGATGTGCCTATGTCAGAGTCCAGTTCTTTAGGTATGCTACCGGGACTAGACCATAAATCACCTATCGTCAAATCCGATGTTCGTGGAAATCCTTTGAAAGGACAGTCAAAACAACTGGGACGACAGACTTCCGGTATTTTATATTGCATGGATAACCATGGGTTTTCTTTCCCAAGAATATAATCGACATCCTTGTTTGCAAACTCCACACGAGTGGAAAGTGTTCTCCAACCTAATTCCTTGCTTTTCGCTTTGTAATAAACCACCGTTGAATGATGCTTCTGCTCCAAATAGTTGATAAACTGCTTAAAATAGAGAGGAGAAGCAATGCCACGGCAAATATAGTCCACCACCATCAGATTTTCATAAGGCTTACGAAGAAAACGTTTCATGGCTGCCATTTGACAGGGACTTCCACAAACAAGTACGGGTTTGCCAGTCTTCAGAGCTTCACGAACAGCGATATAAAAACCATCAAGATGACTTTGCAAATATTTACTGGAACGCAAACGAGACAAATCTTCCCTGCTTGAAGACAAGAACTGAGATACAGACCAATCTTCATTATAAATGGCTCCACCTACGTAACCACTTTTTTTATAAATCTCATCAGCCAAAGCCGAGAAAGCACCTCCGGAAGTACTATCAAATCGCACTTCTATATTCTTATTAATCAAGGCATAACAATGAGGCTTTTCAAATCCTCCACTTTCATGCCAGTCTTCTTTATTGATTATCGGACACACCTTCTCGCACAGTCCGCAATCGGTGCATTTGTCTTTATCAACTTCCGGATACCAAAATCCTTCAACATCAATATGAAATTTGATGGCTTGGTGGATACACACATCCCCACAAGCATTGCATCCACAACATTTGGATTTATCGGTTATATTTACCATTTGCAAGTATATAAGATTTATATTATTTAGGACTGTTTATTTAAAGCATATATCTTTAGCGGAATGCTTTTGCTAAGGGAGTATTCTACTACAAATAAGCACACGAATTAATAAGTTAACACTTGACAGAAAGCCAAGCAGATAAAATGTAGAGAATATATCCCATAAACTTGTCACAAGGTCATACCCAAGCCTATGAGAGTAGTTCCACCGATGATATATGAAAACAGTTCACTAAAAGACATATTTTATATTAGCTGACGAATTTTGATGTATCTCATATAAAAGCCGATGACCATCGGCTATAAATCCTTATAACCGATATGGTCGTTCTGCCTGATAAACTGATAGAAATGTTTCCTTTATAAATTACCATCACTCTATCTTCTCAAACGGAAATGCATGAAGATAGCTCACTGCCACCGTCATATTTCCGAAAGCGAACACCAGCCGGGTATTCCGGTGTAAACGCATGATGCACCCTTCCTTTCCCCGAAAGACGCCACCGGTAATACGAATTTTTTGCTTCTTCTGAAGATAGTCCTCCAAAGGACGGTTCATCAGTTCGATATTGTAAGGCATGGATTCGTACAGATAGATAAATTCCTCCATCTGGCTTTGAGGGATGACAGCCGCACGATGCGTGTTATAGTCCGTCACCAGATACTGGCGGGGAAGCATGGCAGACAGAATACGCTCCAACTGATCCAAGGGAGCACAGACAAACAGCCAGCCATTACCTGCAATTTCCTTCTCGTCCGTCAAAGTATTCAATTTTTGGGTGGAACCGGTAGCAAAAGCCTCTTTCACCACCCGGGCTGAGTCACGGCGGGCAGTATATTCCTCCTTGGTATAAGCACATTGCTCAAAACGTTTCCTATGATCGGCAGCTGTATAGGAAAACACTTTGAAACAGAAAAATTCCTCCTCTACACTCCCCGATAGAGTACGGAACCGGACAGCTTTCCTACCGCTGAATACACTGATATAGCGTTTCAGCTCTTTATTAGACAGATACAGATAGTACCAACTGAGTTCCGGGTATTCCTTTCCTATTCCCGCCAATGGCGTGACTCCTTCATTTGACCCCAGGTCTGAGCCGGAAGCGATTGAACTGCAGAGCAGTAACTTAGGCGCTTCGCTCGTTATGTTTTGATTGTCTGACGGGAGTACTTTTACAGATTCCGCATCGCTCTTTATTGCCATCAAAACATTACAATTTAAGTTCATAATCTTGAAATATAAGGCTCAGGCAAGCCCTTAAATTTCTTCTTTTTGGAGGGGTTCTCTTCATAAGAGAACCCCAATTTATCTTAACCAGCTGATAATGTGGTACATAATATTCCTTAGAATTAAAACCTTTGCAAACAATAATCATTCTTAAGGCAATTTGAAGACACTTTTTCTAATGCGAAAACTTTCAGATTGAAGAATTATACGTATATTTGCAGCAAATTGGGGTTCTCTTATGAAGAGAGCCCCAATTTGCTGCAAATATCTAAAACAAGAAAATTGGCTCAGCGGAAATTTCTGGTTGGTAAGTTTTAAAATTAGCTATCTTTGCTTACC
>OGIX01000262.1_pt1 | contig 47433 bp, 47 predicted proteins | sample 1571901 | NCBI WGS metagenome assembly OGIX01 (sample SAMEA2582102, study PRJEB24529) | metagenome | biome: Human gut stool | place: China | collected 2011
TATGAGTAATGTAAAGATGGGAATTAAATTTTTAATTCATTATTTATTATTAATAGTTTTAGGATATGGTTTTGCAAAGAGCTTTAACTGGTTTGACTTAAATAATAAAAATAATATATTTATATACCTTACTATTTTTACAGTATGTTTTATAATTACCGCAGGGGCTATAGGTATTTATACAAAGTTAACAGGTGAAAGATTTAATGAAAAATTAAAGGTATATAAGGAATTGAAGAAAAATGAAGAAATGGAGGGGAAATAGATGTATGCAATCGAAACTAAAAGTCTAACAAAATGTTATGGGAAAAACAGGGGAATAGTAGATGTAAACCTAGCTGTAAAAGAAGGGGAAATTTTTGGGTTTGTAGGTCCTAATGGAGCAGGTAAATCAACTACAATAAGAACTTTATTAAACTTCATATTTCCAAGTAGTGGAGAAGGGAGGATATTCGGAAAAGATATAGTTAAAGAAAGTTCAGAAATAAAAAAAATATTGGGGTATGTACCTAGTGAAGTTAAGTTTTATGATGATGTAAAGGTTAAGGATATAATAAAGTACTCTGCTAGTTTTTATGGTTCATGTAGCAGTGAAGAAATTGAAAATCTTTGTAAAAAGCTTGAAGTAGAAGTTGAAAAGAAGATGGGAGAACTAAGCTTAGGTAACAAAAAGAAGGTTGCTATTGTACAGGCTTTGATTCATAATCCTAAAATACTTATTCTTGATGAACCTACTAATGGATTAGATCCATTGATTCAAAAGAAGCTTTTTGAAATATTATTAGATAAGAATAAAACCGGAACTACGGTATTCTTATCTTCTCATAATTTAGTTGAGGTTGAAAATTTCTGCCATAGAGTTGCTGTTATTAAAGAGGGTAAGATAGTGGATACAATTGAGATAGGTAAATTGACTAAAAACCTAGGTTTAAAAGTAACAGTAGAAGCGGAAGGGTTAAAGATAGAAGATATTAAATCTATTAATGGTGAAGTAATTTATGTTAAGGATAAAGAAATAACATTTAATTACTCTAATGGTGCAGACAAACTTATTAAAGAGTTATCTAAATATAGTATTAATAAAATTCTGATTCACGAACAAAACTTAGAGGATACATTTATGAATTATTATGAAAGAGAAGGGGGAAAGTAAAGTGAATATATTTAAGTTTGAATTTAAGAGGCAGTTTAAATCACTTATAATATGGACTACAGTATGTAGTGCGCTAGTTGTATTATTTATGGCTCTTTTCCCAAGTATGAAAGAGATGGGAATGCAGGACTTAGTAGGAGACAAACTAGATGCATTACCTCCAGCAATGTTAGAAGCCTTTAATATAAGTGGAATGATGGACTTTTCAAATATAAAGGATTTTATGAGCTACTGCCTTCAATATATAGTAATGGCATCAGGAATATATGGAATAATTCTTGGAGTATCAGCTTTAAGTAAAGAAGAAAAGGAAGGTACAATAGAATTTTTGTATTCAAAGCCAGTAACAAGAAGTAAGATAGTTACATGTAAATTAGCAGCTTCAGCACTTATAATGTTTATATTTATAATGATTGTATGTGTGGTAACTATGGCAGTAGGTATCATGGTAAAGCCTGAAGAGTTGAAAATTATAGATTTGCTAATGGATATTAAGATAATTTATATGGGTATGGCGCTTCTTTCATATACTTTTATGGCATTAGGATTTATGCTTTCAGTATTAATAAAAGCTAGGACCAATGTTACAGCAATATCTTTAGGAGTGTTCTTTTTAAGCTTTTTCATGGGCGTTATTGGTAAGATGAAGGACGGTTTAGAGTGGTTAATATACTTATCTCCTACAGATTATTTTATACCATCAATGGTATTAAATGATGGATTTGAAGCTAAGTATCTGATAGTAGCAATTGGAGTGATGATTATTTCCATCTTAGTAACTTATATCCTTTATAATAAAAAAGACCTAGGATAATTAAGAATAAATAGAGAATAAGTAATAAGATATGGGACCTGCGGTGTGCAGGTCCTTATTCATTTTATAAACTTATATAAGAAATAAATAGAAAATATTTCATTAAATCTGCAAGGAAAGTATTTACAAATTGGAAATGTTAGTGTACTATTTAATTAATACAGTGTAACGGAGGAGAAGAATGATATTAAGTATAGATGGATTTGAGTTTAATAATAAAGAACCTATATATCTTCAGATAATTGAGCTTATAAAGAAGAATATCGCTTTAGGACTATTAACTCCAGGAACGAAATTACCATCGGTAAGAGAGTTATCAAAGGAATTAGGGGTAAACCCTAATACACTTCAAAGAGCATATGGAGAGCTTGAAAGGTTAGGGATAACTTATACAAAAAGAGGGATGGGTTCATTTATAAGTGAAGGAGAGAATGAAGTTATGAATTTAAAAGAGGATATGGGTAGGCAGCTAGTGAAAAAGTTTATTGAAGATATGAAAGCTATAGGTATAGATAAAGATGAAGCAATAGAAATAATAAAAAGGGAGGAGTAGAAAATGGATCGGTTATCTATAAAGAAATTTTATTTAGATGATTACTTATGTGGAACTTGGATGTCAGTTGGAATATAGCAACTATGATTATGACTATGATTTTTTTGCAGTTTATAGGTGGAGTACTATTTATAAATGAAATAATATTCTTTATTGTTGTATCAGTAATTATATTACTTCAGACTATTTATATATTTAGAAATGCTGAAAATATTAAAGTTAATTAGGAGAGAATAGTATGATTAAATTAGTAAATATAAATAAAGCTTATGGTGATAAGGTAATACTGAATAACTTTAATTTAGAGATAAATAAAGGTGAAATTATAGGGTTATTAGCACCTAATGCAGAGGGGAAAAGTACTCTTTTAAAGATACTAGGAGGACATATAACCTTTGACAGTGGAGAATATTTTTTTTATGGAGAAGAGTTTTATTATAAGCATAAAGAATTGATTGGATATATGAATGATACGCCTATTATTCCCAAGGGATGGAAGGCAATAGATGGGGTAGATTACTATAAAGAATATTTTAAAACTTTTAATTACGAGAAATGTATGGATATGCTTAAGTATTTTAAAATTGACTTAGATAGAAAAATAAAGACATTTTCAAAAGGTGAAAATGAAAAATATCATTTAGCATTAGCTTTATCAATAAATGGTTCTTTATATATAATGGATGAGCCATTAGCAGCAATTGATTTAATTGCAAGAGAAGAAATTATTAAGATGATTATAGATAATTTTAGTTTAGAAAGTACAATAATAATTTCAAGCCATCTTGTATCAGATATAGAGAAGATGCTAGACAGGGTACTACTTTTAAAGGATGGACAGATTATATGTAATAAATTAGTTGAAGATTTAAGAGTAGAAGGAAAATCTGTAGTAGATTTATACAAAGAGGTGTATGGGTATGTTCAGGTTTAAAAAGGATTGGCTCTATGATTATAAAATATTGATAACATTATCATTTAGCAGTATTATGATGTTTTTAATTATGTATGGATTAACAATTAATATTTCTAATAAAGTATACTGGGAAGTTTCCAAAGGTATAGTAGAGACAGTTACAAACTTGTTAACAGCTTGGATTATGATGTTACCAATTATATCGGTTGCATCAGTTTGTCCTTTAAATCCAGATAAGTTTGGATCAAAAGTAAAAACATGTTTTTTGCCAATTAGTAAAAAGCAGATAGTTTGGAAGGGGATTAAGATGTGGTTAGTAGTATTACCACTGATAATAATTGCTTCAACTTTTGTAAATATATTATTTGAAAATAGGATTAGCTCATATGCTTTAAGCGATATGATATTAGGAAGTATTTCAGAAAGTATAGCTTTAATAATATTTTTTTCTATATATGATATGCAGATAATGGGAACAATGATTATTATGTTTGCTAAAAATATAAGATGGTATAGTATTGTACCAATACAAGTATTGATTAATATAGTGGTAATCTTGGGGAGTTTATTCTTAATTAGTCTGACTATGGATACAGGTAAAGATATAACTTGGTTAGTAGTGTTATTTATAATAATATTAGCTACGAGCTTGATATATTTTATAGTAGCGTTTAAGGATATAGAAAAAGTTTATAGATAAAATAAACTTTATAGAAGAAGGTGTATTTATATGTTTAAGTTTGAAAGAGATTGGCTTATGGAAATTAAGAGAATAGCAGCAGTGTTTTTTGCAATAATAGCAGTTTTCTTTATTGGATTTTTAATAACTAGAAAATATAATGGAGAAAATTATTGGTTTATTTCATCAGCGGTTTTAAAATCTTTAACAAGTGTAGGAACTGTTATTATTTCTCTTATTCCTATATTAACATTAATAACTATTACTCCAGCAGGTGAGAAAATTTATGATGGGGCAGGGTGTGTAAAAACGAATCATCTGCCATTAAGTAAAAAAAAGCTTGCTTGGAAAGGGGTAAAATTATGGCTTAAGGTATATCCATTATGGATTATTACTGCACCATTTATATATTCACTATATAAAAGTAAAGTTGAAACAGGCAGTTTAAGTAGTATTTTAATAGATATACTAATATACTTATTATCAGGCTCTATTTTGATTTTAGCATTTGGTGTTCAAGCAGTAGGAAGTATAATAAAAAGCTATTCTGAAAACATAAAATTGTATGTAATTGTGCCAATTCAAGTAATATTAAATATAGTTTTAATATATGGTGGAATATTTATTGGCTATAAATTAGGACTTGATATAGATAATGATATGAGATTAATGGTAGCCGTATTTGGATGTTTAACAATAGTAAGCTTAATATATTTCTTATGTAATTTTAAAAATATAGAAAAAGTTTATAGGTAAAAATAGACCTCAGAAGTCAAAAACTTTTGGGGGATTTTCTTTTTTAAGGAAATCTTAAGAAATTTCATAATGTATATTAAGATTTATTGTCTATAATTAGAAATATGATGGACAAATATTGGAGGAAAGATAAATGAAGGTTTTAGAGGTAAATAATTTAAAAAAGACCATTGGAAAAAGAGAAATTATTAAAGGTGTAAGCTTTGAGATAAATTCAGGAGAGATATTTGGTTTCTTAGGACCTAATGGAGCTGGGAAGACTACAACTATAAGAATGTTAGTAGGTTTAATTAAACCTACAGAAGGTGAAATTAAGATTTGTGGTCATGATTTAAAAAAGGATACAAGCAGGGCATTAAATGAGGTTGGGGCAGTAGTTGAAAATCCTGAGTTATATAAATACTTATCAGGAAGAGAGAATTTGATGCAAATAGCTAGAATAAGAAAGATATCAAAGGAGCAGGTAGAAGAAACTATTAAGCTTGTTGGGCTTGAAAATAGAATAGATGACAAGGTTAGAAAGTATTCTTTAGGAATGAAACAGAGATTAGGACTTGCAGCATCGCTTTTATCTAAACCTAAGCTTTTAATATTAGATGAGCCTACTAACGGATTAGATCCATCAGGGATATTAGACTTTAGAGAGGTAGTACAAAAGGCTGCAAGAGAAAGAGATATGGCTGTATTTGTATCTTCACATATTCTATCAGAAGTTCAAAATCTTTGCGATAAGGTTGCATTTATTAATGATGGTGTAATTAAAGCTGTAGAGGAGATAAATAAAAGAACAAATACTATGGATACAGATAAAGATGTAGTATGCTTAGTATCTAATGATGACAAAAATAATTTAATCAAAGAAATAAATAAGTTAACTTATATTTCATCTTGTAAAGAAGGAGAGAAAGGCTTAAAGATAATTTTGGAGTGTAACTCTACTCCTAAGCTAGTTAAGCATTTAGCTATGAATAACTTTAATGTTGAAGAGATTTACAAGGAAAGAAAGGGACTAGAGCAAAGATATATGGAGCTAGTTGAAGGAGGTATAAGATAATGTTATTTACACTTATTAAAAATGAATTTATTAAATTATTAAAGAAAGGAAAAACGTGGATAGTATTTGCTCTTTTTGCTTTATTTATTGGAATAACAATTTTTGGACAATATAGCCAAGATAAGAATATGAGAATGTGGCAGTCACCTGAAAAACAGTTAGAAATGGCAAAAGAAAACTTAGATTATTATAATAATGAACTTGAATTAAACAAAAACTCTGATGCTAACCCAGATTATATAGCATCGCTAGAAGAATCAATAGAATATTCTAAAGAGCAGATAAAAAGTTATGAAGACATAATTAAAAATGGTGTAAATGAAGATGAGTGGAAAAAGCAATTAGATGAAGAAATTAAATATGCAAAAGAAGATATAGCAAGATATGAAAAGTATGATGACGAGTGGTCAAAGCAATATATAGTGCAAGCGCAAGAAAGATTAGAAGAATTTACTTATTTAAAGGAAAATAATATTCAACCACTTTATGGATGGGAATATGATGCTTATAACTACATGAGTTCATTGATGCAATTTTTAGGAATGGCGATATTAGTAGCTGGGATAGCTGTATTTATGAGTGATATAGTATCAGGGGAATGTACTCCTGCAACACTTAAGTTCTTACTTATCCAACCAGTAACTAGAGGCAAGGTATTATTATCAAAGTTTATAGCTGTAACTATTACGGTTCTTTCAATGATACTTGGAGGTGAACTTTTAGGATTCTTATTTGTTAATTTAACATCTAATAGTAATTCATCAAGCTATCCAGTGAGTATAGGAACATTGTATGAGAAAATAATAAATCCAGATGGATCGGCAATGTTATCTAAAGTAATTGGTTCAGGGCATATGGGAACAAACTTAGAACTATTTATAAAGTCAATGCTATTCCAAGGGTTATTTATAATAACGGCCTGTGCTGTAATATTTATGATTTCAACACTAATAAAAAGCAGTATGATTACTATGGCAATTTCAGTGGTAGTAACTGTATTTCTAACTATAGGAAGCTATAATCTATCAGCATTAAGAAAGATAGCGCACTTAGTATTCTTGAACTTTGGAGACTCAATAAGCGTATTTACAGGAAGTAGTGCTATGATGATGCAAAATCCTAATATAACAGTTACAAATGGAATAATAGTAATGATAATCACAAGTATAGTTGCATATGCAATAGCACATATTAACTTTAGTAAAAAAGATATTTTGATTTAATTATATACATCAAATATATTTTATGATTGAGGTTATGTAACGTTAGAGTATAAAAGTTAAGACTTTAATTGGCAGATAAAAAAAGCTTGGACAGAATTATTTCTATCCAAGCTTTTAACTTTCATGTTAGAAAAATATTTTACCACTCCCCAGGGTAAGCAAGTACAGTAACTTCTACCTGTCTACGTCCCCAGCTAATACACTCACTATGTGTATTAAAATATACGTCTACTATGTTTCCTTTAATAGCACCACCTGTATCTGATGCTATTGCAACTCCATATCCTGATACATAAACCTTTGAACCTAAAGGAATAACATTTGGATCAACTGCAACTGTACTTATTCCATTTGGATTATGGACTGGTTTAAGCCCCATAGCAGTTAAACCACCACCGGTATAAGCTGTTGATTCCATTTGATATGTTGCTTTACCATCCTCATTTAATGATGGAGGCGCAGCAGGTGGAGTATTAGCTTCTTCAATTAGAACATTACCTTGATATATTCCATCCTGAGCTAGTCCAATTACATAAGGACTGCTTAATTGTGGAAGTAATCCTTCAAGAGTATTTACAGCGTCTTGAATTTGAGATATTGAAGAACTAGAAGAGTTAATAATTGATAATGGATGTTCAACAAGCGTTTTTTCATTAGCTTCGATTATTGCAAAAATTTCATCTTTTTGTTCATTAAGTTGATTTAAAGCTAATTGTTGCTCGTCCTTTTTACTTTCAACTTCTTCTAAGTCTTTAGAAATTTGATCATTAAGTAAACTTAGCGTATCTTCATTATTCTTAAGTGACTCTGAAGTTTCTTCAAGTTTATCCTTCTTCTCATCAATATCTTTCATAAGTTCCTTATCAAGTGATACTATTTTCGACACAGCGTGTATTCTGTTAAATAAATCTGAAAAGTTTTCTGAATCAAGAACAAACAAGATAATATTTGAGCTAAGATTACTTTTATATAAGGAACGTACTCTAATATTAAGTTTATCTTGTGCTTCAGCCATTTCTTTTTCGTTCTGAATTAAGAGATTTTTTATGTTTTCTATTTCTATTTTTGTATCTTCGATTTTTCTGTTGTTTTCCTCTAGGTTTTGATTAATTTCTTCAATTTCAACATCTAAGCTAGAGATCTTTTCATTAATTTGTTTAATTTCCGTGTTAAGTTCTTGATACTTAACTTTATGTTCATCAATAGATGCATTTTCAGGAGCTGCCATTACTGGAAAAGAAACATTAAAAGTAACACATAGTGCTAAAGCGCTAGCTATTAATTTTAATTTTTTATTCAAAATATACCTCCTAGTATCTAATGGTTACATACCTAGTATATAACATAATCATAATAAGATGCAAATTTGCACTTGATTGAGGAAAATATGTAAAAAATATGTAGTAATGATATAATAGTTGTAATGCATATATTTTTTTAGGTATAAATAATATCAGTGGTGTATATGGGGTGATAAATGATGAATAATAGTAGTAGTTTTGAAAAAACAATATCTGAAATAATTAAAGAGAGAACTTCTGTAAGAACTTATAATCAAAATGATATAGATGAAGAGAAAATCGTTAAAATAGAAGCCTTTATAAATAATTTAAAAGGACCTTTTTATGAAAAGGTAAGATTTAGAATAATAAATTCACAAGAACCGTCAAAAGGAGAAAAGATTGGAACCTATGGTATTATAAAAGGTGCAAATATATTTATTGCTGTGGCATATGAAAATGGAGAGATGGCCTTAGAAGAAGTTGGTTATGAAATGGAAAAGTTGATTCTTTATATAACGTCTCTTGGATTAGGTACTTGCTGGATTGGAGGAACTTTTAATAAAAGTGAATTTTCAAAGGCTATGGATTTAAAGAGTAATGAGATCTTACCTATAGTAACTCCAATAGGAAAAAGTGAAGAGAAGAAGCGTTTTATAGAGAGAGCTATGAAGCTTTTTGCTAAATCAAAAAAGAGAAAAGAATGGTGTGAACTTTTTTTCTTAAGAGATTTTTCTATGCCATTGACACCAGTAATTAATTTAGGGTACTTTAAAGAAGTATTAGAAAATGTTAGACTTGCTCCATCAGCACTAAATAAACAGCCGTGGAGAATAGTAAAAGATAGTAATAAATTTCATTTCTATATTAATTCATCTAAGATAAAAAATGGTGAATTAACTTTTGATATTCATAGGATTGATATGGGGATAGCTATGTGTCACTTTGACTTAACATGTAGAGAAATTGGATTAGAAGGAAGATTTATTAAAGATAATCCAGAAATAGAAAATATACCTAGAAATACTGAGTATGTAATAACATGGGTTTTAGGAAGTAATTATGATATTTAAAGATAGTTATTTTTTATAAGAAATATGTTAAGTATTTAGATTATAAATCTTTTAAGTTATAAGTGATAAAAAAATTACTTAGGAGAAGATTTGTCTTATGACAAAAAATGGAGGGAAATATAAGTGGAAAAATTATATTATTTAGACAGATATATTAAGGAGTTCACAGCTGAAGTTTTAGAAGTTAAAGAAGTTGATGGAAGATATCATGTGGCTTTAGATAAAAGTGCATTTTTTCCTGGTGGAGGCGGACAGCCAGCAGACACAGGAAGTATCGAAGAGAATAAAGTTATTGATGTATATGAAGATAAAGGAATAATATATCATGTTGTAGAGAAGAAACCATTAAAAATACATAGAGTTAAATGTAAAATTGATTGGGAAAAGAGATATGATGGAATGCAGCAGCATTTAGGACAACATGTACTATCGGGATGCTTTTATTCATTATTTAATGCAAATACTGTAAGTTTTCATATGGGAAGTGAAAGTAGTACTGTAGATATTGAAGGTTTCTTAGATGAAAGTAAAATAAGAGAAGCTGAAAGGCTTGCAAATGAAATAATTAATGAAGACATTGAAGTTGAATTTTTAACTCCAAGCAAATCAGAACTTAAAAAAATTAAAATCAGAAGAGCACTTCCTAAAACTGATGATGCTATTACAATAGTAAAAATCGGTGATCTTGATATAAATGCTTGTTGTGGAGTACACCCTAAATCAACCTTAGATTTAAGAATGATTAAGATTAGAAGATGGGAAAAGCATAAAGGTGCAACTAGAATAGAGTTTCTAGCTGGGAAAAGAGCTATAGATGATAGCTTAAGGAGAGATAGTATAATTTCTACTATTTGTAAGTCGATGAAATGTGGAGAAAGTGAAATACTAAACATAATAAGTAAATCAGCAGATGAAATTAAAGAATATCAAAATGAAAATAGAATGCTAAAGGCAGAACTAAGCAAATATGAAGTAAAGGAAATGATAGAATCTGCAGATAAGATTGGAGATATATCTATTATTAAGAAGATTTATGAAAAGTCTGATTTAAAGCATATTGGAAAGCTTGCTGAAAAGCTAGCAGAAAATAAAAAAACTATAGCACTTTTTGCTGTTAAAAGTGATGATAGATCAAATTTAATTTTTGCTTCATCAAAAGATAATGATATATCTATGAATGAACTTCTTAAAGATGCAATTACCTTAATTGATGGAAGAGGTGGCGGAAGTAAATATTTAGCTCAAGGTGGAGGAAAAAGTTCAAATAATTTAAAAGCGACTATAGATTATGCCTTTATGAAAATAAAAAATAACAAAAGCTAATATAAAAAATCATTAACATATATATCCATAATGCATAGAATGTAGTATAAAATAAATTATACAAAGGAGATAAAAGTTATGGACGAAAGACGTTTTAATGATTTTGATGAATGCGAATGCTCAAATAATGAAGGATTTGACTTTGATCAATTTGATTTTGATGATGAAGACTTCAGAGAAAATAGAGATTTCAGAGGTAATAGAGACTTCAGAGGTAATAGGGACTTTGACGATGAAGACTTTGACTGCGATATAGACTTTGACTGCGATAGAGACAGAGACAGAGATAGAGATAGAAATTGTGACTGCGATAGAGATAGAGATAGAGATTGCGATAGAGACAGAGATAGAGATTGTGACTCTAGGCGTGGACAATGCCTTAATGCTATTAATGCTGCTTTTTGTGCTGGAAAAGAGCAAGGATTTAGGCAAGGTAGATGTGTTGGCTTCAGAGAAGGTAGGAGAGTTGGTTTCAGAGAAGGATTCAGAAGAGGATTCGAGCAAGGAAGAAGAATTGGTTTCAGAGAAGGCTGTGAAGCTGGAAAACGTCAAGGATTTAGAAATGGCTTTGAAGAAGGAAGAGAAGTAGGTCGTCAAGAAGGTAGAGAAGCAGGATTAAGACAAGGCTTTAGAGAAGGTTTTAGAGCTGGATTTAATGAAGGATTTAGAAAAGGTAGGGACTGCGTTATAAAGAAAGTACTAGAAAGCTGTAACGGTTGTAGAAATATTAGAAGCGGTAGAAACTGTTAGTTATTATAGGTTGTATCAAATTTTGATACAACCTTTTTATTATTATATAGTACTTTTTTATTACTAGGATGTTATTTATATTTTGTAATAATTAAATTATTTAGTGAAATAATAAAAGTATCAATTGTAATAAGTATGATAAAGTTTAAAAATTAAGTTTGAGGAGGACAAATGATGAAAGCAAAATCATTAGCAGTGGCATTATTTTTAGGAGTAGCCGTATTAGTTGGTTGTAGCACGACTAATACACAGGATAAAAATCAAAATAATACAACTAACAATGGTATAACTACAGGGGATAAAGGGAATTTAACTACAGAGAATCCTGGGGATACAGACGTAGTAAGTTCAGCATCTTTAGCAAGTGATGAAGAAACACTTAAAAAAGCTTTAAAGGATAGTTGGATAGTATTGGTAAAAAATGATATAACAACTGACAAAGACATAGTCGTAGAAGGCGATTTCACTAAACCAGATAAAAATGATTCAAATAAGATGGTTCCTGCTGGACGTACAATAGCTCTTTATGAAAATGGTGATAATAACACAACAAAATCTTATACATTAACAACACCAAAAGTTACCGTAAAGAGTAAGGATACTAAAATTGAAGGTGGAACAATTGTTGGAGATATATATGTAGAATCTGATGGATTTGAACTTGAAAATGCAAAGGTTGAAGGAAATGTATATTTCTCAAAACAAGAATACAAAGATTCATTTAAGAAGGATGATAAGAGCACAGTTACTGGAGTTCAGGAAGTAAAATAATTTTTTTGAAAATAAAGAATAAAATATAACATAGTATAATATATTTATTAATGAGAGATAAGAAAAAATAAATATATTAGAGGTTGAGATTGTGAGAACCTTTGGGATCGTAGAAGATCACCAAGGGTTCTTTTTGCTTTTTTTAATAAAACGGAGGTAGTGATATGTATGATGTTGTAATCATTGGTGCAGGTGTTGTAGGTTGCGCAACTGCTAGAGAACTTTCAAAGTACAAGCTTAAGACACTAGTATTAGAAAAAGAAAGTGATGTATGTTCAGGAACAAGTAAGGCCAATAGTGCCATAATACATGCAGGATTTGATGCTAAGCCAGGTACATTGAAAGGAAAACTAAATGCAGAGGCTAATAAGATGTTTGATAAACTTGCAGAAGAATTAGAGTTTAATTTTAAGAGAAATGGATCATTAGTACTATGTTTTGATGAAAATGATATGGATAAACTTTATGATTTAAAAAAAAGAGGAGAAGATAATGGGGTTCCAAATCTGAAGGTATTATCTGGTGATGAAGTAAGGGAAATGGAACCTTATGTAACAGATGATGTGGTTGCAGCTTTATATGCCCCTACAGGAGGGATAGTATGTCCTTTTAATTTAACTATTGCCCTAGCTGAAAACGCTAATGTTAATGGAGTAGAGTTTAGGTTTAATTCTAAGGTAAAGGATATCAAGAAAGACAAAAGTAACTTTAAGGTATTTGTTAATGATGAAGAGATAGATACAAGGATGATTGTTAATGCAGCAGGTTTGTATAGTGATGTTATTAATAGCTTTGTTTCTGAAGATAAATTTACTATTAATCCAAGGAGAGGGGAATATAACTTATTTGACAAATATGCAGGAGATATAGCTAAGTGTACATTATTCCAATTACCAACAAAGTTAGGAAAAGGCGTGTTAGTAAGTCCAACTGTAGATGGAAATATTATTGTAGGACCAAATGCTGTTGATATTTGTGATAAAGAAGATTTAAGTACTACTAGGGAAGGTTTAGATGATATTATAGAAAAAGCCTTATTGAGCGTCAAATCATTACCTGGAAACCTTATAATAACTTCATTTACAGGATTAAGAGCTAGGACAGATAGAGATGATTTTATAATTGGAGAACCTAAAGATGCTAAAGGTTTTGTCAATGCGGCAAGTATAGAGTCGCCTGGCTTGACAAGTTCACCAGCAATAGCAATTATGGTTAAGGATATTATTATAGAAAGATTAAAGCCAGAAGAAAATAAAAATTTTAATCCAAAGAGAAATGCGATAAAAAGATTTAATGATATGAGTATAGAAGAGAAAAGAGAAGCTATAAAGAATAATACTCATTATGGAACTATTGTGTGTAGGTGTGAAATGGTAACAGAAGGAGAGATATTAGAAGCTATAAATAGACCTCTTGGAGCAACAGATTTAGATGGAATAAAAAGAAGAACAAGAGCTGGTTCTGGTAGATGTCAATGTGGTTTTTGTGTAACAAGAATTATGGAGATATTAAATGGTGAAAAGAAGATACCTCTAAGTAAAATAACTAAGTTTGGCAGAAGGTCTAATATTTTAGATGGAAAGCCTAAAGAATATCTTTAGCTTAGATTAATGGAGGGGAGACATAAAATGAAAAATTATGATTTAGTTGGAATAGGTGGGGGACCAGCAGGTCTTGCAGCGGCAATATCAGCAAAAGAAAGTGGAATTGACAGTATACTTATACTTGAAAGAGAAGAGGTTCTTGGTGGTATACTAAACCAATGCATTCATAACGGATTTGGGCTTCATACTTTTAAGGAGGAGCTTACCGGACCTGAGTATTCGCAGAGATTTATAGATAAGGTTGGAGAATATAAGATTGAATATAAATTAAAAACAATGGTATTTGATATAGATAAAGAAAAGAATATTTATGCTATTAATCCAGTAGAAGGATTATTAGAGATTAAAGCTAAGGCAATTATACTTTCAATGGGATGTAGGGAAAGACCTAAAGGAGCATTAACAATACCTGGAAGTAGACCTTCTGGAATAATGACAGCAGGGTCAGCACAAAAGTTTGTTAACATAAAAGGCTATATGCCAGGAAAAGAAGTAGTAGTACTTGGCTCTGGAGATATAGGTCTTATTATGGCTAGGAGAATGACTTTTGAAGGAGCTAAGGTTAAAGCAGTAGTTGAGCTATTGCCATATTCAAGTGGTTTAAAGAGGAATATAGTTCAATGTTTAAATGATTATGATATACCACTTATGTTTAGTCATACTGTATGTGAAATTCATGGCAGAGATAGGCTTGAAGGTGTGACTATAGGAGAAGTTGGAGTAGATAGAAAAGTTATTAAAGGAACTGAAAGTTATATACCATGCGATACTTTATTATTATCAGTTGGACTATTACCTGAAAATGAATTGTCAAGAAAAATAGGAGTGGATTTATCGAAAATCACAGGTGGAGCAATAGTGGATAATACACTAGAAACTAGTGTGCCAGGAGTATTTGCTTGTGGTAATGTGCTTCATGTACATGATCTTGTTGATAATGTAACTTTAGAGAGTTATGATGCAGGCAAAAATGCTTCTAGATATATAAAAGGACTTGAGATGGAAAAACGTCTTATAGAAATTAGTGGTATTGATGGAGTTAGATATGTTGTTCCTCAAAAGTTAAATTTAGAAACTATAGAAGATTCAGTTATTTTTAGGTTTAGGGTAGGAGATGTATATAAGGATTGCCATATATCTGTATATTTTGATGATAATCTAATAATTCATAGAAAGAAAAAAATATTAACACCAGGAGAGATGGAAGAAATCAAGGTTAAAAAGGATACATTTGATAAGTATAATTCAATTAATAAAATAATGTTTAAGGTTGAAAGGAGCTAGTGAAATGGAAAGGAAAGAATTCACTTGTATTGGATGTCCTATGGGTTGTGCTCTCCTTGTTGAGCTAGACTCAAATAATAACATTACAGTAACAGGTAATAGCTGTAAGATAGGTGAAAATTATGGAGTTAAGGAGTTCACTAATCCAACTAGAGTAATTACAACATCAGTAAAGGTTATTGGAGGAGATTATAATCAAGTTTCAGTTAAGAGTGAAAAAGATATTCCTAAAAATAAAATATTTGATTGTCTAAGGGCATTAAAAGATTTAGAAGTTAAAGCTCCAATAAATATTGGGGATGTAATTTATAAAGATATTGAAGGGACAAATGTTAATATCATAGCTACTAGAAATGTAAGAGAGTGTTAAATAATTAATTTAATGAAATAAAAAATAATTTAGTTATATAGTAAATTACAAAATCATAATTATTATTATGAGGGGAGATGAGAAAATGATAAACTTTTCTGAAGTCTTAAGTGATAATCCTGTAATTGGAGCTATCAGAAATGAAAAGGATTTCCAAAACGTTATAAACTGTGATGTAAAGATGGTATTTGTATTATATGGAAATATAATAAATATTCAAGAGATATGTAATGAACTTAAAATAAATGACAAAATCGTATTTGTAAATTTAGATATGATAGAAGGGTTAAGAGGAGATAAGTTTGGAATAGAGTTTATAAAAGAAAAAGTTAAACCTCATGGAATAATATCTACTAATAGTCATGTATTAAAACATGCAAAAAATTTAGGATTATTTACGATACAAAGATTATTTATATTAGATTCAGTATCAATAGAAACTGGAGTAAGTATAGCAAAAACTATAAAGCCAGATGCTATAGAAATATTACCTGGTATAGCTTATAAAGCTGTTGAGCTAATAAAGAATAGAGTAAGTCAACCACTTATAACAGGTGGACTTATATATAGTCAAAAAGATGCAGTTAAAGCTTTAGCAGCTGGAGTACTTGGTGTCTCTACATCATCTAGAGATTTATGGGATTTTTAAGCTAATATATTAAAAATTATTGAAAAATAGGGGGAATTAATTATGGCAAAATATGTTATGGCTTTAGACCAAGGTACAACTAGTTCAAGATGTATACTATTCAACAAACAGGGGCTTATTGAAAGTGTAGCTCAAAAGGAGTTTACTCAAATTTATCCTAAAGCTGGATGGGTTGAACATGATGCGATGGAAATTTGGGCAACTCAGATAGGTGTGGCAGAAGAAGCTATGGCTAAGATTGGTGCAAAAGCAGAAGATATAGCTGCTATAGGTATTACAAACCAAAGAGAAACAACAGTTGTTTGGGATAAAAACACTGGTAAGCCTGTATATAATGCTATAGTTTGGCAATGCAGAAGAACTGCTGGATATATAGATGAGTTGAAAGCTGAAGGGTATGATAAGGTTTTAAGAGAAAAAACTGGGTTAATAGCTGATGCATATTTTTCAGGATCAAAGGTAAAATGGATTCTTGATAATGTTGAAGGGGTTAGAGAAGAAGCTGAAAAAGGAAATCTTTTATTCGGAAACATAGATACATGGTTAATATGGAATTTAACTGGTGGTAAGGTTCATGTAACCGATTACTCAAATGCGTCTAGAACATTATTATTTAATATTCATGATGTGGCTTGGGACAAAGAAATATTAGAAAAATTTAATATACCAGAATCAATGCTACCAACTCCTAAGCCATCTAGCTGCGTTTATGGATATACAGCAAATGGAATATTAGGTGGAGCAATTCCTATAGCTGGAGCTGCTGGAGATCAACAAGCCGCTTTATTTGGACAAGTTTGTCATACTCCTGGTACAGCTAAGAATACTTACGGCACTGGATGCTTTATGTTAATGAATACTGGAGAGAGTGCTGTTGAATCTAAAAATGGATTATTAACAACTATAGCTTGGGGAATTGATGGGAAAGTTGAATATGCTTTAGAAGGAAGTATATTTGTAGCAGGTGCTACTATTCAATGGTTAAGAGATGAATTAAGAATGATAAAGACTTCTCCGGAATCAGAAAGATATGCTGAAGCTGTTGAAGATACAAATGGTGTATATTTAGTACCTGCTTTCGTAGGACTTGGAGCACCATATTGGGATCAATATGCAAGAGGAACTATAGTTGGATTAACTAGAGGAACTAAGAAAGAACACTTTATAAGAGCTGCTTTAGAATCTCTAGCTTATCAAACTTATGATGTATTAAAGGCTATGGAAGAGGATTCAGGAATTAAGCTTGCTGCACTTAAAGTTGATGGTGGAGCATGTGCTAATAACTTCTTAATGCAATTCCAATCAGATGTATTAGGAGTTGAAGTTCATAGACCAGAAGTTATAGAAACTACAGCTTTAGGTGCTGCATATTTAGCAGGACTTGCAGTTGGATATTGGGCAAATAAGGAAGAAGTTTCTAAGAACTGGGCAGTTTCAAGAGAGTTTACTCCTGCAATGGAAGATGAAAAGAGAGAGGAATTATTGGCTGGATGGCATGAGGCTGTTAATAGGTCTTTAGGTTGGGCTAAATAAATTTAATATATTTAGGAGGAATTATTTATGAATAACTTCGTACTTGAATTACTAGGCACAATGTTTTTAGTTTTACTTGGTGATGGTGTTGTTGCGAACGTTGTACTAAAGGGAACTAAAGGTAATAACTCAGGATGGATTGTTATTACTACTGGTTGGGCAATGGCAGTTGGAGTAAATGCATTTATATTTACTGCATCTGGAGCTCATTTTAACCCAGCTTTAACTATTGGACTTGCTACTATTGGACAATTTGCTTGGGCTGATGTTCCATTATACATTGCTGCTCAAATGATAGGTGGTTTTTTAGGCGCTTGCTTAGTTTATGTTCAATACAAAGATCATTTCAATCAATCAGATCCTGATTCTCAGTTAGGTGTATTTGCAACTGGACCTGCTATAAGAAACACAGTTACTAATTTGTTATGTGAAATTATAGCTACATTCTTCTTAGTATTTGCTATATTAGGTATTGGCCAAACAGAAATGGCTCCAGGTTTAAGTGTACTAGGTGTTATAGCTATTATTTGGGTAATAGGTATCTGTTTAGGTGGTACTACAGGTTACGCTATTAACCCTGCAAGAGATTTAGCTCCTAGAATAGCTCATGCAGTTTTACCTTTAAAAGGTAAAAGAGATTCTGATTGGGGATATGCATGGATACCAGTTGTTGGGCCAATAGTTGGTGCTATAATAGCAGCACAGTTATTTAATTGGTTAGCTTGCTCAGGAATATTTCGATAGTAATAAGTTACTACTAACTTATGGGAGGCATTTAATATGCCTCCTTTTATTTAGTTGATAATTATTATAATAGTTTTCAACATAAAATCAATACATTTAAGGGAGAAAATATTTATATTTTATAATATGAGGGTTTAAAAGAAAAAATTACAATTAATATTAAAAAATAATAGTTATTAATAAGAAGTTGATATTATAACTGTAAGTAAAACAGAGCAAATAAAAGCTAATAGATTATAATTAAAAAATAAAAAAATATTAGTTAAGCTTTGTATATTGACAATAGAAAAGATGTAAACTATATTGAATACATAGATAAGTATCTATATAGGAGGAGCTATGAAAGATATATATGAAAAAAATGCTAAAGTATTTAAAGCTCTAAGCGATCAAAATAGGTTGAAGATTCTACATATATTATCTGATGGTGAAAGGTGTGCCTGTGAATTATTAAAGCATTTTGATTTTACACAACCTACATTATCTCATCATATGAAGGTATTAATTGAGTGTGGGTTAGTATATTCAAGAAAAGCAGGAACTTGGAATCATTATAGTTTAATAGAACAAAATACAGATGAATTAGTTAAGTTTTTAGAGGAAATAGTAGTGTTAAAAGATAGTAAGTAGATAAAAATAATTAATTATGGAGGAAAGATGAGGAAAGTTGATCTAACTAAAGGAAAAGTGCTAGTAGTGCTTACTGCATTAGCAGTTCCGATAATGGGAAGTTCCTTATTACAATTTACATATAATCTTATTGATATGCTTTGGGTTGGGGGACTCGGTAGTGATGCTGTAGCAAGTATTGGATCATCAAGCTTTTTTGTTGGACTTGGATATTCAATAAATTCCTTAGTTGTTATAGGCGCTGGGATAAAGATATCGCATGCTATAGGTAGGAAAGATAATAGTAATGTAAAAGAATATATTAATACTGGAATAGCTATTAATTTTTTTATAGCAATAATATATGCTTTAATTTTAATATTTTTAGGAAAGAATTTTATAGGATTTTTAAATCTAGGTAATCCTAGAGTTGAAAGAGATTCGTATCATTACCTTGCGATAAATGGACCAATATTATTTTTTTCATTTTTCAATTTTCTTTACTCAAGGATTTTCGGAAGTTTTGGGAATAATAGTGAGGCTTTAAAGATTAACGCAGTAGGTATAATAGTAAACATAGTTTTAGATCCTATATTTATTTATACTTTGAAATTAGGGGTTATTGGAGCAGCTTTTGCTACTTTAATTGCCAATATAATAATGTATATATTATATAAGATCAAAGCTAAAGGATTATTAAAATATGATAAATCTATAAAGTTAGATTATGAAAAAGTAAAAGAAGTGGCGATATTAGGATTTCCTATGGCATTTCAGAGAATACTATTTACGGTTGTAAACATAATATTAGCAAGAATTATCGCAGTTTTTGGTACAAATGCTATAGCAGCTCAGAAAATAGGGTTACAGATTGAATCTATAACCTATATGGTTATAGGTGGATTGAATGGAGCTATAGCTAGTTTTACAGGACAAAACTTTGGAGCTAATAAATTTAAAAGAATAAGCGAAGGATATAATACTGCGTTAATAATTGGGATAGTTTATTCTTTATTGATGTCTTTAATATTTATATTATTTAAAGAGCCAATAATAAAACTATTTATAAGAGATGTAGATACAAGTTTAATAGCTTATGGATATTTACAGGCTGTAGCTTATTCACAAGTTTTTAGTACAATAGAAATGGTATCAAATGGATTGTTTACAGGGCTTGGAAAACCGAAGATACCAGCAACAATAAGTATATTGTTTACGGTGTTAAGGATTCCTATGGCGTTAATATTAATGAAGAGTTATGGGATAAATGGGATATGGTGGAGTATAGCTATATCAAGTATTTTAAAAGGAGCATCAGCTTATTTAATTTATAAGTTTAAGGTAAGCAAGGAGTATAAATATGTTAGATAAAATTAAAGATATAATGATAAATAATAAAGAAATAGGATGCTATGGTATTGAGAGGGAAGGATTGAGAGTAACTAAGGACGGAAAACTAGCGTTAACTCCACACCCAAAGGTTTTCGAAAAAAAGATATGTAATACATATATAACAACAGATTTTTCCGAAAGCCAAATAGAAGTAATTACACCAACATTCAATACAGTAGAAGAATGTTATAAGTTTACAAATGTACTTTATGATATTGTAGCTCAAGAAATTGGTGATGAATATTTATGGCCAATATCTATGCCTTGTATTTTACCAGAGGATAAAGAAATTCCTATTGCAGAATTCTGTGAGTGCCCTATTGGAATTAATGCAAGAAGATATAGAGAGCAATTAATGAAAAAGTATGGTGGAAAGAGACAATTAATATCAGGAATTCATTATAATTTTTCTTTCCAAGATGAGTTTTTAGTAGAGCTTCATAATAGTATAGGTACGTCAGAGTCATTTAGGGAATTTAAAGATAATGTTTATTTAAAGCTCGTTAGAAATTATTTAAGATATAGATGGTTAATAATTTATCTTTTATGTGGATCAAATGTTATTCATGATAGTTTTGAAAAAGAATATGTAGAAAGCTTAAATAAATTAAATGAAGATACATATTATAATGATGGTGCGTTATCCTATAGAAATAGTCAGTATGGATATAAAAATAATATAGATCTTTATCCTAACTATGATTCTGTTAATGAATATGTTGATAGTATGAATACCTTTGTTAAAGATAAAGTTTTAGAAAGTCATAAAGAACTATATAGTCAAGTGAGATTAAAGGCTGCAGATATAGATAATTTCCTAGAATCTTTAAAAAAGGACGGAATAAAGTATCTAGAATATAGAAGTCTAGATGTTAATCCATTTGAAAAAGGTGGAATAGGATTAGAAGATTTAAAATTCCTAGAGTTATTTAATATATTTTTATTAGTAAAAGAAGAAAGTAGTTATGAAACATGGCAAGAGGAAGCATTAGAAAATCAAAAACTAATTGCTGAATTTGGATTAAGTAATATTACATTAAAGAAGGATGGAAAAGGTATAACTAAGGAAGAATGGGCTTTAGAGATATTAACTTATATTAAAAATATAAATGATGAGTTAAATTTAATACCTGATACTACTATTTTAAATATGATGAAAAAAGTAGAAGATTTTAAGCTGACTTATGCTTATAGAATTCTTGAAAAAGTTAAAGAGGAAGGATTTGTAGATGCAAATTTAAACTTAGCTAAAGAGTATAAGAAAATATCATATAAAAATAGATTCAAACTTGAAGGATATGAAGATTTAGAGTTATCAACTCAAATATTAATGAAGGAAGCTATTAAGAGAGGAATAAAAGTTGAAGTTTTAGATAGAAGTGAAAACTTTATATCCTTAAAAAAATGTGATAAAAAAGAATATGTAGTTCAAGCTACCAAAACTTCAAAAGATAATTATGTAACTATTTTAATTATGGAAAATAAAGTAGTTACTAAAAAAGTTTTAGAAGACAATAATATAAAAGTACCAAAAGGTGAAGAGTATAGTTCGCTAGAAGAAGCAATTAGTAAGAGCTCTAAATTCATAGGAAAACCAATAGTTATTAAGCCAAAGTCAACAAACTTTGGTATTGGGGTAGCGATATTTACAGAAGGTGCAAGTAAAGACGATATGATAAAAGCTTTTGAAATAGCTTTTGAAAATGATAAAACTGTTTTAATTGAAGAGTTCATAAAAGGTAAAGAGTATAGATTTTTAGTAGTAGGAGATAAGGTGCTTGGAATATTACACAGAGTTCCAGCCAATGTAGTAGGAGATGGTATAAAGACTATATCTGAACTAGTTGAGATTAAAAATGAAGACCCTCTTAGAGGAAAGGGATATAAAACTCCTTTAGAAAAGATTATATTAGATAAAAATGCAGAGCTTTTCTTAAAGCAAAGAGGCATAGATTTTAACTATATTCCAAGAGTTGATGAGATAGTTTATTTAAGAGAAAATTCTAATATAAGTACAGGGGGAGATAGTATAGATTATACTGATAATATTCCTCAAAAGTTTAAAGATATAGCAGTAAAAGCTACTAAGGCAGTAAAGGCTAAAATATGTGGCGTTGATATGATGATAGATGATTATAAGGATGAAGATTCATCATATGCAATAATAGAATTAAACTTTAATCCAGCAATACATATTCACTCTTATCCATATAAAGGTGAAGAGAGAAATATTGCAGTTGAGATACTTAAATTATTAGGTCTTATTGACTTAGATGATAAACATAGATAACTATTTATTTTGAAACATATAGATAATAATTAAATTTATTAAACAAAGTAAGATAGAGAATTTAACCCCCACTAGATTATATATTTAGTGGGGCTTTTTTATTAATACAATGAATAGTTAAGTTTATTAGATTAATATTCAAGAGTTTAACAATTCATTTCTAAACTCAATAGGAGTTTTTGAAGTAATCTTTTTAAATACTTTACTGTAATAGCTTTGATTATTAAAACCAACAGAAATGGCAATATCAAGCAGGGATAAATTAGAGTTTTTTAGTAAGTCTTTGCTTTTTTCTACTTTATATTCATTTAAATAGTTAATAAATGTTGTACCAACTTCCTTTTTAAAAATACTACAAAAATAGCATTTATTAATGTTAAGTTCTGAACAAAGCTCATTTATGGATATTTCATTTGTATAGTTATTTTCAATATATTCAAGAGCCCTAGATACGCAAGGGGATTTAATTGTTATTTCATTAGTAGATTTAGTACATTGCTTACTGCTTATAATGAAATTATACATCTGTATTAAGGTAGATAGGTTATCTTCACTTATTAAAGGAACTAAACTGTTATTATCATTAATATTACCAAGTATGTAAGGACCTATAAGTATATGAGTAGGAGTATTTGAGTAATGATAAAACTGAATTGATGTGAATTGAATTTTATCATCAATATTTATAGTTATATTTCCTGGAGCAAATTCGTAATTGTTTAAATGTTCTATAGCTAAAGAGATATATTTCTTGTTATTAGATTTTATATTTTGATTACAAGAATATAAAATTTCAAAATTATTATTTAACATTAAAGTAGGAACTTTAAAAATAGTAAAAAAATCCGATAATGGATTTGTAATAGGTATAAGCATAGTTGTCCTCCGAATAAAATGATACTTTTATTTATTAACTAAATATAGTTTTAAAAAATATAAATATAGTTAAAAATTCTCTAAAAATAGTATGTTATTATTAAATGGAAGTGATAATCAGTATCAATTATGAAATAGAATTAGCAAAATGTCAAATAGTATAAATAAATTTTAGGGGGAATATACAATGTTAAGAAAAAAAATAACTGGACTTTTAGCAGTAATAATGGTGTCAACAACAGTTTTAGGGTCTCCAGGAGTAGTTGTTAAGGCTTCTACTATAAATAATATAGATGGTGTATCGAAAGCATCAACTAGTGTTCCAGAAGTAACACCAGAAGTTTTAGCTAATGGAACTTATGAAATAACAAATGATGCATTTAAGGTAGGAACTACTGATAACAGCGGGATTAGAGACTATATAGATACAACATCCATTGTAACAGTAGAAGACGGAAAAATAACTGTAACTTTAAAATATACTGATTTAGAGTTAGAAACTAATACAGTAAGAACAATAAATTGTATTACTATAAATGATAAAGAAATAGCTATTAAGAGAAATGATGAAGAAGGTATAAGCTTTGAAATTGAATCAATAGATGTATTAAATTCAAGAATTACTGTTAATCTAACTTATTATAATGAATTTATACCAGAGTTTATTGCTCCAGGGGGATTACACACAGTAGACATGGAAATAGTGCATAGTGGAGAATTAGTAAAGATTGAAGAGAATGATAGTGTAAAACCAGAGACTCCACAAGTTTTAGCGAATGGAACTTACAAGATAACAAATGATGCATTTAAGGTAGGAACTACTGATAACAGTGGAATTAGGGATTACATAGATACAAATTCTATTGTAACAGTAAAAGATGACAAAATAACTGTAACTTTAAAGTATACTGATTTAGAGTTAGAAACTGATACAGTAAGAAAAATAAATTACATTACTATAAATGGCGAAGAAGTAGAGGTTAATACAAATGATGAAAAAAGTATAAGCTTTGATATTGGATCAATAGATTTATTATATTCAAGAATCACTGTTAACCTAACTTATTATAATGAATTTATACCAGAGTTTATTGCTCCAGGTGGATTACACACAGTAGATATGGAGATATTACACAATGGAGAATTAATAAAGGTTGAAGATGGTGATATAGACAATCCTATTGTGAAACCAGAAACACCTGATAATGATAATTCTGGAAATACAGGTAGCGGAGATGTTGATGGAAGTACAGGAGCAACACAAAAACCTTCAGGAGGCACAGATTCAGACTATGATGGAGAAGCTCAAACAGATAAAACTTATACAGCCAAAAATGAAATAACTTCTACTAGTGAAGCTGGTAAGGCAATGGCTAGACAGGCTTTATCTGAAGATATGAAAATAGAAAAGATAGGTGAAAAATACCGTGCAATTATAACATTTACTGACTTTGGGTTAGCTCAGATGAATGATATCATAGTGTATGTAAATGGTAAAGAAGTTGAAAGTAAATATATAAGAACAGCTTCAAGTGGTTTAAGTTTTGAATTAGGAAGCTTAGATGATTCAATAGAAATATCAGCTAAAATTAGTGCTATGAGTGGAATGAGAATTTCTTTTGGACTTAAAGTATTACAAGAAACATTAGTAGAAGTGGACAATGATGATGAAGGAATAACAGATGGAACTACTGATGATACAACAGGTGGTACAACTGAAGGAGATACACAAGGTGGACAAACTTCAGGAACATCAGAAGATACAAAAAAGGAAGAAGAACCACAAATAACTGTTGGAAAATTATATTCCATTCAAAATAACGTTACTCATACAAGTGAAACAGGAGTAGCCATGGCAAGAAAATATTTAAATGCTACTTCAAAGGTTGAAGAAATAGAAGGTCAATATTATGTTACATTAACATTTGCTGGATCAGATTTTATGCAAAATCATGTGATATATGTAAATGGTAGTGCAGTAACAGTAACAAGAACTACAAATGGAGATGAAACTAATATAAGATTTGCTGTTTCCAGCTTAACAGATGATATTAAGGTTAAAGTGTATATAGTTCCAATGTCAAGAGAGGTTGAGTTCGGAGTAGAATTATTAGTTGATACATTAACATTTATTAAAGAGTATACAGTAGAAACATTACCAAATACAGGGACTGCGACAAGCTCTGCAGCAGTAGCAGGACTAGGATTGATTTTAACTTCGGCAGGTGCAGTTTTAATTAGAAAAAGAAAGTAAGAGATTAAAATGGTGGAGGTAAAGAAAATAGTGAGCTATTTATTTACCTCCCATTAATTATTAAGGAGAAAGATTATGAAAATATTAGATAAATTTAAAAATATATTAGTAGCTGTAATGGCTTTAGGAGTGTTTTTTACATTAGGAAATAAAACTACATTTGCAAAAGAAAATGATATTGCAAGTGGTATATATGAATTAGAAAATGATGTCTATCATGAGTCGGAAACAGGTATGGCAATGTCTAGAAGCTATTTAGTACCAATAATGTCTGTTGAAGTTAGAAGAGATAGCACAGTTTATACTATTAGTTTTTCAGGAAGTGAGTATATGGAAAACTATAGAATAAAGATTAATGGTGAAGAAGTTCCAGTAGAAGTTATTGAAGATAATAATGAAGAGGGAATAGTAAGTCTTAAAGTTGAGGTTGATAAAGTGGATGCAGATATGGATGCTATTATTTATGTAGCGCCTATGGAAAGAGATGTAGAGTTTAAGGTTATTCCTAAGATGGATACTTTAACTTTAGTGGAGCCTATAGAGGAAGAGGTTATTGAAGAGGAAAATTCACTAGATTCTTCTGAATTTATAGGGGCAGAAAGTGGAGAGGGAGAAGCTGTTTCAGGAGCAACAACTGTCAGTACAGGTAAGATAATAGCTACTTTAGGAGTCGCTATAGCTATACTTGTTGTTTTAATAGGTGGAATAGTAATACTTATAAAATTTAAGAAAAGATAATAAGTTATTTAGGTAATTTAGGAAGGTTATTAATTATGAAATATAAAAATATTATGTCTTTAATTATTAGTGGGATAATGATATTTTCACTAGTTAGTTGTGGAAAAAAAGAAAATTCAAATGTTTTATTAGAAAGTAATGGTGAAGAAGTAGTGGTTGCAACTTCTGTTGCAGTTACAGAAATTTTAGATGCCTTAGGAGTAAAGGTATCAGGAGTTCCAAAAACATCATATGAATTACCTGAAAGTACAGAAGGTGCAACAGAGGTTGGAGCTCCAATGAATCCGGATTTAGAGATAATAAAATCGTTAAATCCAACAGTAGTAGTATCAGTAGATACTTTAGGAGCTGATTATATAGAGTTATTTACACAAAACAATATTCCAAGTGAGTTTGTTTCGTTAGAAAGTTTAGAAGGATTAAAGGAAGCAGTAACTACTTTGGGAGAAAGATTTAATAAAACTGAGGAAGCAACTTCATTATTAAGTGAAATAGAAAATAAAGAAAAAGAAGTAAGTGATAAAGCTAAAGGTTTAGAAGGGAAGGAAATTTTAATATTATTTGCAGCGCCTGGATCAACTATGATAGCAACATCAAAATCATATATTGGGAACTTATTGGAATTAGTTGGTGGGAAAAATATAATTGAAGATGATAGTACATCATTTGTTACTTATAATAAGGAAGATTTAGCGATGCTTAATCCAGATAAGATTTTAGTTATGGTGCATGCTCTTCCAGATGAAACAAAGGCTGCCTTAGAGAAAGAAATGGCTACTGATTCGGCTTGGCAAAGAATTAATGCTGTTAAAGAAGGGAAAGTTGTGTATCTAGACAATACATATTTTGGAATGAGTGCAAATTTAAAAGTAATTGAAGGATTAGATATGTTAAGTGATATAGTACACAACTATGGAGAATAAATATGAAAGTTTCAGATAAAAAATTTAAAATAGTATTTATAGGAGCAATATTTTTAGTGTTAATAGCAACCATATTAATATCATTAAAAGTAGGTAGTATTAATATTACTTTTGGAGAACTTATAACTGGACTATTTTCAGGACAAACAGAGGGGAATATAGGTATTATTAAAGATTTAAGAATGCCAAGAGTTATTATAGCTGTTTTAGTTGGAGCTAATTTAGCAGTATCAGGGGTTTTATTACAATCAGTAATAAGAAATCCACTAGCAGATCCTTATATAACAGGTATATCTTCAGGTGCTTGTGCAATCACAGTTTTCTTTATGGTGTTTATTCCTAATATTACCATAATTAGACCTATTTTTGGTTTCTTAGGTGGATTAGTAGCTTGTTCAGTGGTCTATTTTATGGCGTATAAGAAAGGGTTATCACCTATAAGAATAGTACTTGCTGGAGCAGCTTGTAATGCTTTATTAGGTGGATTTTCATCTATGATTACAGTAAGTGCAGGTTTAGGTGCAAGTAATATTCAAAAATGGATGATGGGGAGCTTAGCAACTGTTAATTGGAGTAATGTTCATATTATACTTATTTATTCTGTCATAGGAATAATATCAGCTTTAGCATTAAGTAAGGTATGTAATATATTAGCTCTAGGAAGCAAAAATGCTAAAAGCTTAGGGTTTAATTCAGATGTTTATATGATTATAGTTACAGCAGTTGCAGTATTTTTAGCAAGTATTTCAACTGCTATAGCTGGAGTAGTATCTTTTGTGGGATTAGTTGTACCTCATATATGTAGAATAGTAGTAGGTTCAGACCATAAATATTTAATTCCTTGTAGTGGAGTAGTTGGAGCGCTTTTAGTATTATTTGCAGATACAGTTGGAAGAATGGCTATGAGGCCAAATGAAATACCAGTTGGAGTAGTAACATGTGTTTTTGGGGCGCCATTTTTCCTATATCTTTTAAGAAGGAGTGACTTAAAGTAATGATAAAAGCAAAGAACTTAGAGTTCTCTTATGAAAAAGATAAAAGATTTATAAACAATTTAAATGTTGAAATTGAAAAAGGTAAGATAACCACTATATTAGGACCTAACGGAAGTGGTAAATCAACGTTACTTAGTATATTTGCGGGGCTAAATAAACCTAAAAAAGGCGATATTATAATAAATGAAAAATATCTTAAGACATTAAGTCATAAATATATTGCTAAAGAAATAGCTACAGTTCATCAGCAAAATAATGTACCAAGCGATATAACAGTACAGGAACTAGTTTCATACGGAAGAATTCCACATAAGAGGTATTTCCAAGGTAATAACGATAATGATAAAGAAATAATAGAATGGGCTATTAAAAAAACAGGCCTTGAAAACTTTAAAAATAAAACTGTTATGAGTATGTCCGGTGGTGAAAGACAAAGAGCTTTTATAGCTATGGCGTTAGCTCAAAAAAGTAAAATATTATTTTTAGATGAGCCTACTACGTACTTAGATATATATCATCAAATTGAGATTTTAGAGCTTGTGCAAGAGCTAAATAAAGAAGAAGAGTTAACAGTTGTTATGGTTTTACATGATATAAATCAGGCAATAAAATATAGTCACAATGTAATTGTAATGAAGCAGGGCACAGTTGTAAATTATGGTAAGTCGGAAGATGTAATAAATATGAATTTACTTAATGACGTATATAAAATTGGTGGATTTATAAGTGCTATAAAAGAGGAAACAGTTTTTGTACCTTTAAAATTAGAATTTAGTAGATAGAATAATTAATAAAAGATAGTTTTTTATGAAGTTGAAAGTTGTATATAAAGTAACTTTCAACTTTTTTATTATTCATGTGAAATACAGGATGTAAATGTTTAAAAATATTTAAATTAGGTATTAAGTACTAAAAAAAATAATATTATTTAATATAGCCAATAGTTAATTAGAGTGGGAAAGTAAGATGGGTAAGGAGTGTTATTATTATGAAAAAGGTTATTAATGATCCTGAATACGTTGTAGAAGAGATGTTAGAAGGTATGATATATGCATATCCTCAATATGTAAAGAAGTTAGATAATGCTAATGTGATAGTTAGAAAAGATAGTAAATTAGATAAAGTTGCTTTAGTAAGTGGTGGTGGAAGTGGACATGAACCATCTCATGGTGGTTTTGTTGGATATGGGATGCTTGATGGAGCTGTAGCAGGAGCTGTATTTACATCACCAACACCAGATCAAGTTTATGAGGCTATTAAAGCTGTAGCAAATGATGCAGGGGTATTATTAGTAGTTAAGAATTACACTGGAGATGTTATGAATTTTGATATGGCTAAAGAAATGGCTGAAATGGAAGGTATTAAGGTTGATTCTGTAATTGTTGATGATGATGTAGCAGTTGAAAATAGTACATGGACAATAGGAAGAAGAGGAATAGCAGGAACTATATTTGTTCACAAGTTAGCAGGAGCTAAGGCAGAAACAGGAGCAACACTAGAAGAAGTTAAAGCTGTAGCAGAAAAGGTAATAAATAATGTTAGAAGCATGGGAATGGCACTTACACCATGTACAGTACCAGCAGCAGGTAAGCCGAATTTTATTTTAGATGAAAATGAAATGGAAATAGGTATGGGAATTCATGGTGAGCCAGGCACACATAGGGAAGAGTTAAAAGCTGCTGATGAGATTGTTACTCATTTAATGGACAAGATTTTAGCTGATATGAATTTAGAAAAAGGGGATGAGGTAGCTATTTTAGTTAATGGATTAGGTGGAACTCCATTAATGGAACAATTTATTATAAATAGAAAGGTTAATAAGATTTTAGAAGAAAAGAATATAAATATTTATAAAACCATATTAGGTGAATATATGACTTCTATAGAAATGGCTGGTTTTTCAATTAGTTTATTAAAATTGGATGATGAATTAAAAGTTCTTTTAGATGCAAAGGCTGATACTCCTGCATTTAAACAACTTTAAGAATAGGAGTGAACATTATGGGATTAACATTAAAAGAGATACTTTATACTTTTGAGAAAATAGAAAACAAAATTGCATATCATAAGCAGTTTTTAACTGACTTAGATGCAGCTATTGGAGATGGAGATCATGGCATAAACTTAAGTAAGGGATTTAGAGTTGCAAAAGAGAAGATTAAGGATAGAGAGTTTAAAGATTGGGGAGAAATATTTAAAACAGTAGGAATGGCTATTGTATCTAGTGTTGGAGGTGCATCTGGGCCACTTTATGGAACTGCTTTTATGAAAGCTTCAATGTTAGGAAAAGGAAAAATAGAAATTACAATGGAGGATTTTAGAGATATATTAAAAGTTTCAATAGATGGAATTAAGATGAGGGGAAAAGGCGAAAAAGGTGATAAAACTATGTTAGATGCATTAATTCCAGCTTATGACGAAATTAATTATGGTATAGAAAATAATTTATCTGAATTAAATATTCTTAAAAATTCAGTAGAATCTGCTAGAAATGGAGTTGAATATACTAAGCTTATTGCTGCTAGAAAGGGGAGAGCAAGCTATCTAGGAGATAGAAGTATAGGTCATCAAGATCCAGGGGCTACATCTTCATTAATGATATTAGAAGTTGTATTTGATACAGTAAATGAATTAAGGAGTTAATTATGGTATCACTTTTAATTGTATCTCATAGCGAGAGTTTAGCAAAGGGAATAAAAGAATTAGCACAAGAAATGGCTAAGGAAGTTAAAATTGAAGCTGTAGGTGGAACTTTTGATGGAAGACTCGGAAATGATTTTAATAAGATATATACTTCTTTAGAATATATTTATTCTGATGATGGAGTTTTGGTTTTATTTGACTTAGGAAGCTCTTATCTAACAGCAGAATTAGTTCAAGAATCTTTTGAGGCAGATGGAAGAGAAAAGATAAAAATAGTTGATGCAGCTTTAGTTGAAGGAGCTGTAATAGCAGCTATTGAAATGAGTTTAGATAAATCATTAGAAGAAATTTGTAGTAAATTAGAATCATTAAAATTAAACAAGATATAAGCTTAAAAAGTACGGAAAGTTATATGTTTTTATAAAACCTTCCGTACTTTTTTAGATAGTTACTAAAGTTATAGGTAACTATTTTACATCTAATTTAAGATGATTTATCCACTCATCCTTCAATATTTGGATGCTTTTCCCTGTTATATTTTCTAAGGAATTTTTAGTATCTGGGCTTTTATAAATATTAATAAATTCATTTGTTCCGATAGAATTTTCTATATATTTAACAAATGATGCTGAAAATATATAAAATATCTTTTCAGTTTCAATATCTTCATAATTAGGAAAACCATTTTCACCAAGTAAATCAAAAGCTATCAGGCTTCCAAGTGTTCCATTATTATAAAACTCAAGAGATAATTTATCAATATCATATCCGTTATTAGGATAAGCAGGATCACCATTAAACATATCATTTAAATATATGGCTAACCCTTCTTTTGTCCATGTAGTGCTATATTCCCATGCTATTAAGTGAATTAGCTCATGTATATATGGAGCTTTCTTTTCTTTTATATTATCTACAGATATTATTGCAGTATGTTCTATATCATTATTTTCATTATTAAATTCCGGCTCATTCATAGAGTCATTTATATTAACAAAAATTCTAGAGTTAATATAATGATCTGAATCTAACTTCATATTTAAGTATGTTTCTATTTCTATAATCCCGGTATCAACTCTTTTTGCAAATTCTCTTATCTCATCTTCGTTTAAGTAATTAGATTGAGAATAAAAGATAGCATGTTCTGTACAGTATCTTATATAGCCATCTTTATAATTATAATCAAAAGTATATAATTCCTCTAAATCAAATTTTTCTTGAACTTCGGTATCTAGAGTATCATCTTCAGCTATTATTGGATCAGCATAATTATTAATGCTGTAAATAGAGTTTGAACATAAGATAATACCGATAATAACAAAAGTTAAAATTACATATCTTTTTTTATTCATAAAATAATAACCTCCATTAAGCTATATTATTATATATTCTTTAGATTTAATAAAAAGTATAGAGAATAGAAACTTTATTAATATATGATATAGTTAATAAAAGTGACCATTGGATAAAGTCAATATTTTATGGTAATGTAATAATTATAGATTAAATTAATAGAGGTAGACTAATGAAAAGATTTAAAAAGGTTTATATAGAAACAACCAATATATGCAATTTAAGTTGTAACTTTTGTCCTAAAACTGAGAGAAAATTAACATTTATGGATGTAGAAAGTTTTAAGGAAATAATTGATGATGTAAAACAATATACTGATTATGTATATTTTCATCTTATGGGAGAACCGTTTTTAAATAAAAACTTAGAAAAGTTTTTAGAAATTTGTGAAGAGGCAAAACTAAAGGTTAATATAACTACGAATGGTACTTTAATTAATAATGTTAAAGAAGTATTACTTAAGTCTAAAGCATTAAGACAAGTCAACATATCGCTTCATAGCTTTGAAGCAAATGATAGTAAGATGACATTAGAAGAATATATAACTAATATAACTAATTTTATAAGGGAGGCTAATAACGAGTCAAATATAATTTGTTCTATAAGATTATGGAATATGGATACAGAGGAATTAAAGGCTTGTAATAGCTTAAATAGTAATATATTAAAAACTCTTGAAGAAGAACTAAATATAGATTTTAGTCTAGGAGAAAAGCTACAAGAAAAGCCAGGAATAAAAGTAAGAAAAAATTTATATGTAAATATGGCTGAAAAGTTTGAATGGCCAAATATAAATTTAGTAAATGAAGAAGTAGAAGTGTTCTGTTACGGATTAAGAGATCAGATTGGGATATTAGTTGATGGAACAGTAGTTCCTTGTTGTTTAGATAGCGAAGGAAATATTCCGTTAGGAAATATATTTAAAACTCCATTAGGAGAAATAATATCATCGAAGAGAGCCAAAGATATTTATGATGGATTTTCTAATAGGAAAGCAGTTGAAGAGCTTTGTAAGAGATGTGGATATGCGAAGAGATACTAATAGAAAAATATTGCTAGCAAAGATCGCAAGAGAAATGTTAGCTAACGCTAAGAGAAATATGACTTTGTCAGAGAAATGTACACTTTCAGTGTAGAGAAATATGCCTACGGCAGATATAATATTGATACCGTAGGCATATGCTTCTTTGTGGCTTTAGCTATATATTTCTCTTCAGTTTACTGAATATTTCTCTTGTCGAAAGCAACATTTCTCTTTGTGAGTCTAACGAACAATTTATTTATTAGAGTAATTTTCTCCTTCAACTCTATCGTAAGTTAATACATCCAATATAGTATCTCTACTATTAATACTTTGAATATTAGGAGAGTATATTGGTGTTGTTTCAATATGATTTATCATAGTTGATGAGAAATTATCTAAAGGTGTTCCTAATGACTCTATAACAACATATGGAAGATAGAATGTTGATATTGTTTGGTCATTTAAATATGAAAAATCTTTGTTATAGTTATTATAAAGTATATATTTTTGATTATATAAATTTTCTGTAGTACTAGAATTAATTCCAAAGTGACTATATATGTCAGATGTAGGAGTAAAGAAAGGGTAGTGATCCCCAACGAAAACTAATATTACATCTTCATCAAAATCATTTAACCATTCTAAAAATTGCTTCAAATCATCAGAAGTTTTCTTAACACCTTCAAGATAATATTCAAGTTCATTTGTATTAGCTGTAATGTCTACAGTTGCTTCATCATAATAATATGGTTGATGATTCTGCATAGTAGTTGTGAATATATAACTTGGACCATTATCTTGTTTTAATTGTTTCTTTATTTTTTCAAATACTGAATAGTCATCAATATATCTTTTAAAGCGAGTACTTTCATTTTCCATATCTTCTTCAAAGAAAAGATTATCAAATCCATAGCCTCCATAAATAGAATTTCTACTATAGAAAGAACCACTAAAAGGGTGGATATAAGTTGTAGTATACCCTAAGCTTTTAAAGTAAGATGGTATAGAATTGGAAAGATTACTATCAGTTAAAAGATTATGAGGTATTGAAGGTGTATTTAAAGAATACACAGGTAGTCCAAATAATAATTCAAATTCAGTTCTTGGAGTATATCCACCAAAAGTAGGAACTATACAGTTACCAACAAAGCTTTCTTTTGCAATTTGATCAAAACTTTCATAATAATATGATAAATCAAAAGAAGAGTCAAAAGTTCTAAAATCTCCAAATGATTCAGACATTATAAAAATTACATTAGGTTTTTTATACTTATCAGATGTTGTATTTACTTCTGATAATGTATTGTTTACAAGCTCTTCAGAATAGTTCTCAGGTTTACGAACTTTTGAAGTGAATTCTTTAGAGGTTGTCTGAGATAAAAATCCTATAAGACCATTAGAATCGAAGCTCTCGTTTATAGCAAATATATTTGTTGATGTTTCGTTATCTAAATTGAAAGCAGCATAAATATTAGTTGAAGGCTTTGGAAGCAATATTCCTAAAAGTAATATTAAAATACATACAGAACTAGTTACGAATCTTCTTTTAAATGTATAAGGAAGATTAAAGGTGTATTTTTTACATAAGACAATGTAGCCAATAATTAATATTAAGCATATTATTAAAGGCCAAGTGAAGTTCAATTTAGCAAATTTTCCTACATCACCTATGTTTTGAGTCATAACTAAGTCACTTAAAGTTAGATGAGTTCCACTAGTTGTATATTTAAAATATTCTACTGTAGAAAGTATATATAAAGTTATGCTTAAAATACCTACTGCTATATGGCTTTTTTTTGTAAAGAAAAGTATTGCAAAAAATAGAACTGAAATTAATAATACACTATATAAAAATACTGGAAATTTATATTTAACAAAATCTGATAGTTTGCTAAAGTTTTGCATATGATTAAATTCAGTAATTAATACAATAAAAATAGGAAAAAAACAGTAAGTTATAATTGTAATTAGTTTATTATCCTTTAGTTTCATATTAACCACCTATATTAAAAAATTTAGTATATATTTTATTATAATACTATATTTTACAAATAAAGCAATTGATAAAAACTTAAATAATTCTTAAATTTTCCGTTAATATTATTTTATCTTTTGCTTTTTGATAAGTCTTTAGAAATTTCAAATTTATAAGTTAAAGGTTATATTATAAAGAATAGTATAAAAAATAAAATGAATGCTAAAAGATATTTTGTCCAAGAGCCAATATTTATATTAGATGAATTTGCAATAACTGCCCAAGCTATGAAGGTAAATAGCATTATAATGCTAAATATAAATTTAGATTTTATAGATGCTACTAACTTTGTTTTGCATTTAGGACAATTTATAAATTGCGAGTGTTTTCTTAAAAAAATATCTTTACTTGAAAATTTATAATTACAGTGAGGACAAGTTTTATTAATCATTTTCATACCTCCTAATATTTACAATTATAATACTATGTATTATAAAAAAATATAATTATTACAGTAAAGTGCATTATATTAAATAAAATATTCTTAAAAGATAATACTATAATTATAAATTTATTCACTTAATAAAAGGAGTAGTTATATGTATTATAGAAAAGAATATTATGATGTAGTAAAAGAATTACAAAGCAATGATGAAGGTATTACAAGCAGTGAAGCTAAAAATAGACTTGAAAGAGATGGATATAACGAGTTAAAAGAAGGATCTAAGGTTCCTTTATGGAAAATGTTCTTAGAGAGTTTTAAAGATCCATTAGTTATTGTGCTACTTATAGCTGCTATAGTACAAATGTTTTTAGGTGAAGTTGTAGAATCACTTATTATATTTTTAGTAGTAATATTAAATTCTGTATTAGGAGTTACTCAAACTAGGAAAGCAGAAAGTTCTTTAGATAGTTTAAAAAAACTATCAGCACCAAGTGCGAAAGTGTTAAGAGATGGTAAAAAAGTTACAGTTCCTGTTAAGGAAATTGTAGTTGGTGATGTAGTATTTTTAGAGGCAGGAGATTATATACCAGCTGATGGTAGACTTATTGAAGCACAGACTTTAAAAGTAGTCGAAGGTATGCTTACAGGAGAAGCTGAGGCAGTATTAAAGCATACAGATAAAATAGATGAAGAAGTTGGAATAGGCGATAGAAAGAACATGGTATTTAGTGGAGCTACTGTTGTTTATGGAAGAGGTAAGCTAGTGGTAACTCAAACAGGTATGAATACAGAAATGGGAAAAGTGGCAGCACTTTTAGAAACAGCAGGAAATAAACAGACTCCACTTCAACAAAAACTTGATGATTTTGGTAAGAAGTTAGGCATAATAATAATGATTTTGGCAGTTACTATATTTGCAATTCAAGTTATAAGAGGATATTTAGCTGGAAGTGATTTAAAAGCTTTAATTTTTGATTCGTTTATGTTTGCAATTGCAGTAGCTGTAGCGGCTATTCCAGAAGCGTTATCTTCAATAGTAACTATAGTATTAGCTGTAGGAACTAAAGATATGGCCAAAAAACAAGCTATAGTTAGAAAGCTTCCAGCTGTTGAAACATTAGGGTCTACTGGTGTTATATGTACTGATAAAACTGGAACATTAACGCAAAATAAAATGACAGTTGTAGATTTCTTTATGTATGGAATAACAAAAGAAGAAGTAAAAGCAGAAGGCGGCTCATCAGAACAAGTTGAAGCCATGAATTTAAGCTCAACATTATGTAATGACGCTGATATTACTGAGGCTGGAGTGGAACTTGGGGATCCTACAGAAGTAGCACTTTTAAGATTTGCAAATAAAAGAGGAATAGATTATAAAGAGTTAAGAGATAAATATGATAGATTGAGTGAGATTCCTTTTGATTCTGATAGAAAATTAATGTCTACAGTAAATTCAATAAATGGAAATGCTATAATGTTTACTAAAGGTGGGCCAGATGTAGTCTTTAGTCGTGTATCTAAAGCTTTAGATGATGGGGATGAAGTAGAGATTTCGGAAGAGATTTTAAATAAATATAGAAAACAAAATGAGGATTTTTCAAATAGGGCATTAAGGGTATTAGCTTTTGCATTAAAGGATGTGCCTGATGAGAATTTTGTTCCTGCATTAGATGACGAAGTAGATATGACTTTAGTAGGATTGATGGCTATGATAGATCCTCCAAGGGAAGAAGTATATGGGGCTGTAGCGGAGGCAACTGGAGCAGGAATAAAAACAGTTATGATTACTGGAGATCATAAAACTACGGCAGCTGCTATAGCAAAAGAAATAGGAATAATGAAAGATGGAGATATAGCATTAACTGGTCAAGAATTGGATGCGTTAAGTGAAAAGGAATTAAAAGAAAAGCTAGAGCATATAACAGTTTATGCAAGGGTTTCACCTGAAAATAAGATTCGTATAGTTAAAGCTTGGCAAGAAAAAGGATATATTACTGCTATGACTGGTGATGGAGTAAATGATGCACCAGCGTTGAAGCAAGCTAATATAGGAATTGGAATGGGTAGTGGAACAGATGTAGCTAAAGATGCAGCTGCAATGATATTAACAGATGATAATTTTAAAACTATAGTTTCAGCAGTTGAAGTAGGAAGGACTGTGTATAGCAATATAAAAAAATCTATTACATATCTTTTTGCAGGTAATTTAGGAGCTATAATAGCTATTCTATTTGCAGTTTTTGTTGGATGGTCAAATCCGTTTACACCATTACAACTGTTGTTTATTAATTTAATAAATGACTCACTTCCAGCAATAGCTTTAGGGCTTGAACCAGCAGAAAAGAATATTATGAGTGAAAAGCCAAGAGATATTAATGAAGGAATATTGCAAGGTGGAACATGGCAAGCAGTGCTTTTAAGAGGTGTTATAATAGGTATTGTTGTAATTTTAGCTCAATATGTAGGAAATAAAGTATCACCAGAACTTGGCGCTGCAATGGCATTTTCTACAGTAACAATAGCTAGAATATTTCAAACCTTACCTGCAAGATCAGACAAAGTTACAGCATTCAAATTGGGGATATTTAAAAATGTTTATGCCCTTGGAGCTATAATAATCTGCCTTTTGTTATATTGTATAGTACTAATTCCAGGAGTTAGAAGTATATTTGATATACCAAATGAATTTGGTATGTTTAACTTTTTAATTTGCTTAGGCTTTGGATTGCTTGCAGCATTGATTATGGAAGTAAGCAAACTATTTAATAAAACAAAGGCTAATAGTTAAGGATAACATTTGTGCTTTGCTTCATTAGATTAATAATTTATATTTTTATTATTTTATTGAAGTGAAGTACATTTTTGTTTTAATATGAGTTTTAAAAAATTTTAAACATTATTTAACTTAAATATAAAGTTATTAGCTTATATATATTTAGTAAAATTATATTCATATGTTATAATTAGGATAATAAAACATATGAGGAGTTAAATCATGGTATTAGTAAGTTGTCCATTAAAACAAAATGATATTATTAAATTAATAGAAGAGTATAAAGTTAATGATGAAAATTTATTTTCTTTTAAAAGTAGAAAAGGAGTTCAATTATATTTTGATTCGAAACTAAATGATTATGAAGCTTGTTTGATAATTAAAAATATAATAAAGTCTTATAAATATAGCCCTGCACTAATGTATAATGTAGTTACTTGTGATGGAGATAAAATAAACTGGTATAAATAAAGAAGAATTTTAGTATATTTTAAGAATTTATTAAGATATTGTTTAAAGAAAATAGTGGGTTAAGATGATATAATAGGTAGAGTGTTAAAGAGTCAAAAGTATGGTCATATATTAAAAAATAGTAAAGTAACTAAAAATAATATATAATATACAAACGAATATTTCTTATAATGGAAAGTATAATTGCTAGAGACATAATTTTAGTAATGTAGTCATATGTAAGTAGAAGAAGGAGTATGTAGAAAATGAATATACTGATTTTATCAGCATCCACTGGGGGAGGCCATATGAGAGCCTCAAGAGCTATAGAAAATTACATGAGTGAGCATGATGAAAGTGCAAATGTAAAAATTGTAGATAGCTTACTATATATTAATCCAATTTTAAATAAGACGGTAACAAGTGGATATGTATATTTAGCAACCAAGACACCCAAAATATATGGAAAACTTTATGAGTTAACAAACAAAGAAGATCGTTGGATTAGCTTTGTGAGTAGACTTAACTATTTATTTGCAAATAAGCTATTACCATTAATTGATGAATTTAAGCCAGACGTTATAATTACAACACATCCATTTCCAACAGAGATGGTTTCTATATTAAAGTCAAAGGAACTTGTAAATATTCCTTTAGTATGTATAATGACAGATTACGCACCACATAAGACATGGGTAAACCAGCAGGTGGATGCTTATATAGTTTCAAATGACGATATGGTTAAAGAGATGAGTAATATTGGAATTAAAGAAGAAGTAATATACCCTTATGGAATACCTATAGAGCAAGTTTTCTTTGAAAAGAAAGACAAGGATTTAGTGCTAGATGAATTAGAGTTAAATCCTAACTTGCCTACAATTTTAATGATGGCAGGAAGCTTTGGAGTAACAAATGTTTTTAAGATTTATGAAGATATAATAAATATAAATAGAGATTTTCAAGTGATTGTTATTACTGGGAAAAATCAAAAGCTATATGATGAATTTGCTAAAGTTATAAATAAGAGTGAAAAGCAAACTAAATTAATTTACTTTACAGACGAAGTTAATAAGTTTATGCAAGCTGCAGATATTATAATAACTAAACCAGGTGGTTTAACAATTACAGAAGCTTTAGCATCAAATATACCTATGGCAATTTTTGATGCAATACCAGGGCAAGAGGAAGAGAATGCAGATTTCTTAATAAATCATAATATGGCAATTAAATTAGAAAAAGGACAAAGCTGTGATAAGTTAATTGAAGAATTACTAATAAACAAAGAAAAGCTAAATAATATGAAAGAGGCATGCAAATCATTTGATAAAAATGATTCCTCTAAAAATATTTGTGCATTAATAAATGAACTAGTTGAAAATAATAAGATTTAGCATTATATTATAACAATATTAATATATATAGTATAAGTTGAGAGAATTTAAGGGAGGTAATTAAATGACAAAAACAAACGCTATTTATAAGTGCGATATATGTGGAAATATCGTTGAAGTATTACAGGAGGCTGCGGGGACTTTAGTATGTTGTGGAAAACCAATGACTTTAAAGGATGAGAGAACTAAAGATGGAGCAGGAGAAAAACATCTACCAGTGGTAGAAAAGAGAGAAGATGGAGTATTTGTTAAGGTTGGAGAAGTCGAGCATCCGATGATTCAAGAACACCATATACAATGGATAGAAGTTCTAACAGATACTGAGGTTATTAGATTGAACTTAAAAGCTGGAGATAAGCCAGAAGGTATATTTAATGTAGATTATAATAATGTGGTTGCAGTAAGAGAGTATTGTAATTTACATGGACTATGGTCTATTAATTTGAAATAAAGTAACAAAAGGTGTACTTAGATATCTAGGTACACCTATTTTTTGATTAAATCAAGGATAAGATGTTAATATTAAAAAAGGTATGATATTAACTGCAAGGGGGAGAAAAGTGAAAAATATTAAATTTTTAATGATATGTGCTCTAATTATGTTGTTCTTCACAGGTTGTAGCGGCAGTTCAGTACAAGAAGAGGATAATAATATTATTGAAAACAATAATGAAATTGAAGAGGTAGATAAAATAAAGGATAAAGTAGAATCTATGTCTTTGGAGGAGAAGATAGGTCAACTTTTTATAGTGGGCTTTGAGGGTGAAGAAATAAATGATGAAATAGTAGATTTAGTAAAGAATCAAAAAGTTGGAGGACTTATATATTTTTCAAGAAATATTGTAGATTCAAATCAAATAATAAACTTGAATAATGAAATAAAAGCTATAGAAAAAGATATTCCGTTATTTATATCTGTAGATGAAGAGGGCGGTGTTGTTTCGAGAGTTCCAGAAGAGTTTGTAAAACTTCCTTCTAGTGGGTATATAGGACAATTTAATGATGAGAATCTAAGTTATAATGTAGGTAAGATTATTGCAAAGGAATTAAATAGTCTTGGCTTTAATATGGACTTTGCTCCAGTATTGGATATTGATAGTAATCCCAATAATACGGTAATAGGAGAAAGGGCATTTGGTAATAATTCAGAAATAGTTTCAAGGCTAGGAATCAAGACTATGGAAGGTATAAAAGATGGTAAAATAATTCCTGTAGTGAAACATTTTCCAGGGCATGGGGATACAGATGTGGATTCGCATTATGGATTGCCTATAGTAAAAAAAACATTAGAAGAACTTGAAAATTTAGAGTTTATTCCTTTTAAAAATGCAATAGATAATGGCGCTGATGTAGTGATGATTTCTAGTATAATATTAGAAAGTATAGATAATGAATATCCGGCTACTATGTCAAAGAAAGTAACTACTGATATTTTGAGAGATAGCTTAGGTTTTGATGGAGTAATAGCAACAGATGATATGACTATGGGAGCTATAGTAGATAATTATAATTTGGCAGATGCAGTTATTATGTCTATAAATGCAGGAAGTGATCTTGTACTTGTATGTCATGGATATGATGATATTATAAACTCAATAGTAGCTGTGAAAGATGCAGTTAATAGTAAAATTATATCAGAAGAAAAAATAGATGAAAGTGTATATAGAATTTTAAAGTTAAAGGATAAATATAATGTAAACAACAAAATAATAGGCAATGATATAGATATTGAAGGGATAAATTCAGAAATTAAATCTTTATTTAATCAATAAATTTATATAAATTATTATATTGGAAGGAATTGTTATTGAAAAAGAGGATATTTTAAATTAATGTATAAAAGGAGATTAAATAAAGTATAATGGAGGAAATATGACGACACAACTTGAAAAAATATTAAATTTAACTTTAGCTTGGGTATTAACTGATGGTGTAAAATTAGTTATAGGCCTTATAGTATTGTCTATAGGATGGAAGTTAATAAAGAAACTTATTAAAATTATGAATGTTTTAATGGATAAGAATAATGTAGATAAAACTCTAAGAAACTTCTTAGATGCTTTAGTGGAAGTAGTATTGAGAGTTGTTCTAATTATGGCAGTGTTAGAGTTTGTAGGAATAAAAGCTACTGGGATAGCAGCTATATTTGCTTCAGCTGGTTTAGCGATAGGGCTTGCATTACAAGGTAGTTTATCAAATTTCGCTGGAGGGGTGATTATTCTTTTAATAAGACCTTTTAATGTAGGAGATTATATTGAAGGGGCAGGGCATTCAGGAACAGTTGAAAAGATAAGTATATTTTACACATGTTTAGTTACTCCAGATAATAAACAAATACTAATTCCTAATGGATCATTAGCTAATGATAGTATAGTAAATTATTCTTCAAAAGATACAAGAAGAGTTGATATAGTTTTTGGTGTATCTTATGATGACGATATATTTAAGGTTAAAAGAATTCTTACACAAGTTGTAGACGCTAATGAGTTAATACTTAAAAATCCAGAGCCATTTATATCTATAAATGAGCATGGTGCAAGTTCTATAAATTTTGTGGTTAGAGCATGGTGTAAGACATCAGACTACTGGACAGTTTACTTTGATTTATTAGAGAAAGTTATGGTTAGATTTAATGAAGAAAATATAAGTATACCTTATCCACAAATGGATTTGCATTTAAAGGATGGTAAGTTACAAGAAAATTAATATTATATGATGATGAAAGGTTATTGCGTGGTTAATAAGTGCAATAACCTTTTTGTTTATATATTGTAAAAAATTATATAAGTAAGGAATTTTGTAATATTAGCAAACATAATAATCAATAGAATTATCTTTAGGATTTTTTATATTATTTAGAAGGATTTTATAAATAAATAATGAAATTAATTAACTATGGGGTGATTAGAGAAATGAGGACTTTAATTATATATGGTAGCAATCATGGATGTGCAAAAAAATGTGCAGAGCTTTTAGAGGGAAAGTTAAAAGGGGAAGTAGATATAGTGGATATAAGAAAGGATGTAACACTTGATTTAAATATCTACGATAAAATTATAATTGGTGGTTCCATCTACATGGGGAAAATTCAAAAGGAAATAACAGAGGTATGTGAAAACTATTATGAGAATTTAAAAGATAAAAAAGTGGGATTATACGTATGTTGTATGAATGAGGAAAACATTGAAGCACAGATTAAAGATAATTTTCCAGAAGAATTATTATTGGGTGCAGTTACACAAGGGTATTTTGGAGGCGCTTTTAATTTTAAAGATATGAACTTCATAGAAAGATTTATAATAAGAAAAGTAGCTAAATCATTATCTAAAACTAATGAAAAATTTAAAAAAATAGATATGAAAAAATTTGTAGATATGATTGAAAGGGGAAATATTGAAAAGTTTGCTAAGGCAATGAATAGCTTTTAATCAAACCTGAGCAAGTTATGTATAATAAAAATGAAACTTCATATAATAGTATTGTAGCCAACTAACTTTTGTTATTAAAGTTATAGGTGGTTATGGGGCGTTGCAGGACAAAATGCAACGTCTTTTAAATTGCGATTAAAAAGTGGTAGCACATACATAACTACAAACGTATTATAACAGTAAAAGATATAAAGTGGAGGAATGTATGGACGCTTATCAATTAATAGGGCTTCTTCAACAAAAAATGAAAGATCCAAGATTTGCAAGTAGATTTAATCAATTAGCAGAGGAATTAAATTCTATACCAGGTTTGCAACAAAGAGTAATGCAAATTGTTCAAATCGATAATGAAAAAAAGAGACAAAAAGAATTGGATAAATTGCCTTCAAAAGCAAAATCTATAGTTAAAGAATTATTAGAAATGTTAAGATAATTACTTAAATGAAATAAAGTGCGAAGCACTCTTTAGTTAATAGTGAAGAGCTAAAAGTGAAAAGCTAGGGATGAAACTTCTAGGTAGTTTCTAAAATTATAATTATTTAAAGTCAGCTTAGCTGACTTTATTCATAAACTCTTAACTTTACACTTTTAACTTTTAACCCAATAAAGTGTTTCGTGCTTTAAATTTTTTGTACATTTATAGCCATAGGGCCTTTTTCCCCTTCACCTATTGAAAAGGATACATTTTCTCCTTCGTGCAAATCCTTATCAGTCCCTTTTTCTTTAACTTGAGAATGATGTACAAAAATATCTTGACCGTCATTTGCAGAAATAAAGCCATATCCCTTTTCTTGATTAAACCATTTTACTGTACCTGTATAGCTTGACATAATATCTCTCCTTATTTTATAAAAATATCAATAAATCATTAAATAGTGTTTGAATTTAAATAATTAATTATACGTAAATATAAATTAATAAAATCATTGACTTGGATTTTTAGGCAAAGATGATATAATTATTTTAAATTAATATAGAAACATAGGAGGAGAAAGTTTGAGTAATCACGTATTAGAAGAAGCAAGAAAGTGTTTAGGGTGCAAGAAACCAAGATGTAAAGCTGCATGCCCAGTTAGTACAGAAATACCTGAAGTAATAAGTTTATTTTTAAGTGGTGAAATTGAGGAAGCAGGTGAGAAGTTATTTAATAATAATCCATTATCTGTAATATGTTCTCTTGTATGTCCTCATGAGAAGCAATGTGAAGGTAATTGTGTTTTAAATGCTAAAAAGAATCCTGTCCACTTTGGCGATGTAGAAAATTATATATCTAATTTTTATATACATAAGGCTTTTAGTAAATCAAAAATAGATAAGGATAAAAGAGTTGCTATTATAGGATCAGGACCAGCAGGTATAACAATATCAATTTTATTAGCTCAAAAAGGTTACAATGTAACAATATTTGAGGCTCATGATAAAATTGGAGGAGTTTTAAGATATGGAATACCTGAATTTAGATTATCTAGGGATATATTAGATAATATAAAAGAAAAGCTTGTAGAAATGGGGGTTAAAATACGTCCTAATACAATGATAGGCCCTTATATAACTATAGATGATTTGTTTAGAGATGGATATAAGGCTATTTTTATAGGAACAGGAGTATGGAATCCGAGAACCTTAAATGTTAAGGGGGAGACTCTTGGACATGTTCATTATGGTATAGATTATTTGAAAAACCCAGATGTCTATGACTTAGGTGATAGAGTTACTGTAGTAGGAGCTGGAAACGCAGCTATGGATGTTGCTAGAACAGCTATAAGAAAAGGAGCAAAAGAAGTATATGTAATGTATAGAAAAGGTGAAATAGATGCTCCAGCAGAAAAATTAGAAGTAGAATATGCAAAGCTTGATGGAGTAAAGTTCCTTTATTATAAAAATCCTTTAGAGATATTAGAAGATGGAATTAGATATGAAGAAACTAAGGAAGTTTTTGATGAAGAAGGAAATAGAACCGTAACTATAGATAAGGGAAAAGAAGGCGTATTTAATACTGACTCAGTCATAATTGCAGTAAGCCAAGGACCAAGAAGTAATATAGTTTCAACAACAAAAGGTATAAATACTTTATCTTCAGGATTAGTGCACGTAGATGAATGTGGAAGAACATCTAGAGAGGGTGTTTTTGCTAGTGGAGATGTAGTTACAGGAGCGAAGACTGTAGTAGAGGCAGTGAGGTTATCTAGCTATTGATGAATATATTAATTCAATTTAATTGTCTTTTAGAAAATTAAATAAATACATATATTTTTTGTTAAATATATGTTATAATTCGTTTATAATATAAAGCTCGTATAAATTCGGAAATTGGTCCGAAAGTTTCTACCTGCTGACCGTAATTGGCAGACTACGAGGGACGTTATTTTATTGTATAAATTTCTATTTATTAAGAGATTTGCGATTTAAATTAACCACCTCAAGTTTTTTTGAGGTGGTTTTTATTATTTTATTAAAGTGTACAGAGATGTCTGTTTTTAGTTGTTTAATAGATATATAGAAATTTATTTTTAAATATTTAAGAGCATTATAGTTACGTTTATATAAACAGTAATATTGAATTTATATGAGAGATAGTAGTTATAAGTATTTCTTCAGTAATATTAATTATAGAGCGTAAGTAGCCTTAGTATTTAAATAGTATTAACTGAAGAAAAATTAGAAATGGAAGGTGTTTATTATGGAAAAATTACGTAAAAAGATATTAGAAGAAGGACAAGCGTTAAGCGAAAATGTTCTTAAAGTTGATTCGTTTTTAAATCATGGGGTTGATCCAGAGCTTATGTATGAAATAGGAACATACTTTAAAGATTATTTTATGCAGAAAAATGTAACGAAGATATTTACAATAGAGAGTTCAGGAATTGCTCCTACAGTTATGACAGCATTACAAATGGGAATACCAATGGTAACTTTAAAGAAGCAAAGTTCAAAAATATTAAATGGAGAAGTATATCAGACATTAGTACATTCTTTTACAAAAGGTAGTAATTATGAATTAACGCTTTCCAAAAAATATATAAATGAAGATGATAATATACTTATTATAGATGATTTTTTAGCAAATGGGGAAGCTGCATTAGGAGCTGCAAGATTAGTTGAGATGGCAGGTGCAAAGGTTGCAGGGATTGGAATAGTTATTGAAAAGTCTTTCCAACCAGGAAGAGATATGCTAAATGAAAAGGGGTATGATGTATACTCTTTAGCTAGAGTAGCTAAGTTAGGTAAAGATCTTATTAAATTTGTAGAAGAATAAAGATATAAATAAAAAGAAATCTCAGAACTTTACTAGTGTACTAGTTAGATTTGAGATTTCTTTTTTATTTAAAGGCAAACTGTGTATAG
>OGIX01000268.1_pt1 | contig 46989 bp, 40 predicted proteins | sample 1571901 | NCBI WGS metagenome assembly OGIX01 (sample SAMEA2582102, study PRJEB24529) | metagenome | biome: Human gut stool | place: China | collected 2011
TAACATACCTAAATTAAAGCATACAGAAATGCATAATAGACTAATTTTAATATTCTTCCTTTCTCTATATCTTTCAATTCCTCTACTTACAAAATAATCAACTACTATTGATGAAATCATAATTAAGAAATATTTAGCTTCTCCCCAAGAGTAAAATATTAAGCTTAATATAAGTAAACTAAAATTTTTATATTTCTTAGGTGTTAAATAATATATCCCTAATGCTATTGGTAAAAATCTAAAAATAAATAAAATACTACTAAAAACCATGGTACTCTCTCCATTTTAAAATTTATTATAAAAATAAGGAGCTGACAATCAGCCCCTTTAAATTTAAAATTAATTACTTAATTGCATCCTCATAAGTTTGAATTGCTTCAGCAGCTACATCATCACTGAATATTAATAATGAAACAAAATTTCCATCTACTTCAACCTTTGCTTTTTCAGCAACTTCTTTTTCATCTGGATAGAATGCTGCACCTACTCTATCTTCTAAAACCTTATCTACAGAAGCTTTAACAGCATCTACCTTTCCATCTTTAGCCTTAACAACCATCGCAAATCCTACTCCTGGACTTCTTCCAGTTAAAGCTATTCCATAGCTTTCTACGTCATCTAAATTTAAATGATAAATATCTTTAGCCTCTTCCTCAGTCGGTTCCATAGGCATCGGAATATACTCTTTTAATTTTTCAACTACATCTTTAGGTGATACACTTGAAGTTTGTTCTACTGATGATCCATTTCCTCCTTCAGGCTTTGATCCACATCCTGTTAATGTAGCACCTACCATAGCAGCTACTAATAAACTTACTAATATCTTTTTCATTTTGAGCACCTCTCTAGTTAATAAATATTAAAATAATTTACAAATTTAATACTACAACAAATCTCAAAAAATGCAATTTTTCTCTTAATAACTTTTGCATTCCTTCTTATGTTATTATTATTTTCTCTCATTAGACTACAAATACCCTTAAATTGTTCCAGTAAAAAAAATTTTTTTTTTACTTTTTGTGAACATATTTGCATAGTCATCAATTTTTACCATATATTTACATAACATCTTCCCATTGCTATACTATTTATATATTTAATCTAGTAATTAAGAGGTGTTTATGGAACCATCAAACTTTAATTTAGATTACAGAAGAAAAATGCTTCGCAAGCGTAAGAAAAGGCGACAAATAATCACGAGCGCAATTTTAATTTCTCTTATTTTATTTCCACTAATACTTTCTATAAAAAGTGAAAGTAATTTTATTACTACTATTCAAAAAGTTGATGACTCTGATAAGAAAGAGTTTATTGTGTGTATAGATGCTGGTCATGGTGATTGGGATGCTGGTACCGTAGGTGTTTCCGGATGTGAAGAAAAAGATATCGCATTAAATATTGCATTAAAATTAGGTGAGTTACTAAGTTCTGAAGATGATATTAAGGTTATTTATACTAGAACCTCTGATTCTTTACCTTGGTTAAAAACTGCTAACGATAGTTTAAAGGAAAGAATAAAAATTTCTAACCTCGCAAATGCAAATTTATTTATATCACTTCACTGTAATAGCAATTATGATGACACAAATGCAAAAGGAGTAGAAACATGGTATAACCCTTCTTTAAAAGCTAATGAAGACTTTGCTTCATATCTCCAACATGAATTAAGCAGCTTAAACTACACAACTAACCGTGGTTTAAAGTTTTATGAAGATAAAGATGAAGCATTAGCTGTTCTTGAAAAAACTAATGCAACCTCTGCTTTAGTCGAATTCGGTTTTATTAGTAATTTTCAAGATGAATATTATCTTAAATCTAAACCTGGCCAATCAGCTTGTGCAGAAGCAGTATATAAAGGCATAATTGATTATAAAAACTCTTTATCGCAATAAATTATATAAATGTTTATATTTGTATACACATTTTATAATTATGTTTTATATGATATAATGATATTAGCAATAGTAGAATTTTTTAATAAAAGGAGTTTTTGAAATGGGTTTCAAAGATAAATTAGGCAAGTATTATTCAGATGCATACATGCAAAAATATGGGGATAGAATGACTAGTGTTTCTGGTACTATTTTATCAGTAAAAACTGAAACTAAGAGCATTTTAGGTATTTTTAATAAAATAAGAGTATATCTAGTTGTTAAACCTGAGGCAGGAAAGCAAGTAGTTAAATGTCAATATAAAATGAACAAATGGTTTAAGAAACCAACTTTTATAGATGTTAACCAAGGTCACAAAGTAATTATTATGGGAATCAAGGGTGAAAAAGGTAAGGCTGAAGCTGATACAGTAGTTGTTTCTAATATAGCTAACTTAACTACTAAGAAAGACCTACATCCATTTGATCATGCACAAATTAAAAAAGCTAGACAACAAGCTACAAAAATGAGATCAAGATAATAAAAAAGGAACTGCAACTGCAGTTCCTTTTTTAATTCCGCACTAAATTGGCAGTCCAAAAGTCGACTTCGTCGAGTCCAAGATTGCCTACGACAGTCCAATATATTTACTTCGTAAATGTCCAAAGGCTTTTTAAATTCTAAGTCACTACTATTGGATATTGTAAATCTCTTGGTCGTCACAAAGTGACCTCTTGGACTTTGACGAAGCCAAACTTTTGCCCAAAGTTCTTCGCACTTTCCTTCTAATATGTAATAATCTCTGTTTCTTCTATAGCCTTATTAACTAAAGCCTCTATATCTAACACTGATTCAGATTTTCTCATCTCTTCTAATCTTGGTTTTGTTTTAGGATGCTTTGGAACGAATATTGTACAACAATCCTCATAAGGTAAAATTGAAGTTTCGTATGTACCAATCTCTCTTGCAATATTCATAATATCAGTTTTATCCATTGTAACTAACGGACGGAATACTGGTCTATCTGCACAATCTGTACTTACTATTAATCCTTCCATAGTTTGAGATGCTACTTGCCCTATACTCTCCCCTGATGATACTGATTGAACTCCATTTCTTTCAGCTAACTCACAAGCTACTCTCATCATGAATCTTCTCATTATTATAGTTAACTCATCTTCCCTACATCCATTTATTATAGCCATTTGAATTTCTGTAAATGGAACTATATATAACTTAACCTTTTCAGCATATTCTGATAAAATTTTAGCTAATTCCTTAACTTTATCTTTCGCTCTTTCAGATGTATATGGATGACTATGATAATATACGCAGTTTAATGCTACACCTCTTCTTGCCATTAAATATCCTGCTACTGGCGAATCTATTCCACCTGAAAGCATAAGCATAGTGCTACCATTAATACCGTATGGTAACCCTCCGACAGCCTTTATCTTATCTTTACTAGTAAAGATATATGCTCCCTTTTCTCTTATTTCAACATTTACTAAACACTCTGGATTTTTAACATCAACCTCTAAACCTTCTCCATAATGATGTAATACATATCCACCAATATCTCTTGAAGCTTCTATAGAGTTTAATGGGAATTTCTTATTTGCTCTATTAGTTTCAATTTTAAAAGTTTTTGGTTTTATTTCACTAACCATTTTAAGAACTTCTTCTTTTATAGCAGTTAAGTCTCTTTCAACTTCTGTAACTAAACAAACTTCAACAACTCCAAAAACTTTTCTTACTCTCTCTACTGCGGCTTCAACATCTTGAGCCTTTATAAAGTATCTTCCTTGATCTACTACTATTTCGTATTCAATATCAGCTAATCTCTTTTTAATGTTATTCATTAGCTGTCTCTCAAATTTACCTCTATTTAAGCCTTTTAAAAATATCTCTGGTGCATATTTAACTAATATTAATTTATTCATCTTCTAACTCTCCTTAAAAATATAAGTGAACCTTTTAAAACTTCTATAGCTTTATCTACTTCTTCTTTAGTGTTTTCATAACTAAATGAAAATCTTATAGCACTTTCTATTTCTTTAGCATTAAGCCCTAATGCCTTAATTACATAACTACCTTTTGACATGCTTACCTTTGAACTACAAGCAGATCCTGTAGCTACATAAATATTTTGTTCCTCTAATAAATGTAGTAATACTTCAGATCTTACACCTCTAAAAGATACATTTAAAATATATGGAGAAAAATTCCCCTCTAAAGGACTATTTATTCTTATATCATCTATTTCTTTAAGTCTTTCTATCATATATTTTTTTAACTCATAAACTTTTTTATAAGTCTCATCTTTATGATCAAAAGTTATTTGAGCAGCCTTTTGCAATCCAATTATACTTGGTAAATCAACAGTTCCAGCTCTTAAGCCTTTTTCTTGCTCCCCTCCAGAAACTAATGGATTTAACACTATACCTTTTTTAATATAACAAAATCCAACGCCTTTAGGCCCATGAATCTTATGTCCAGCAACTGTCAAAAAGTCTATATTCATCTTTTTTACATTTATATCAAACTTTCCATAAGCTTGAACTGCATCAACGTGTAATCTTGCTCTAGTTGACTTCTCTTTTATAAGCTTTCCTATTTCCTCAATGTTTTGGATAGCGCCCATCTCATTATTAACATACATTATTGAAACTAATACTGTATCTTTAGTTATAGCTTCTTCTAAGTCTTCTAATGATATATTACCATATTGATCTACATCTAAATATGTAATTTTGACACCTTTATCCTCTAACTCTTTACATGTATTTATTATTGATCCATGCTCAAAAGAAGTTGTTATAAAATGATGTCCTGGTTTTAATAATCCCTTTAAAATAAAGTTATTACCTTCACTTCCTCCTGAAGTAAAGTATATTTCATCTTTATCAGATTTTATTGTTGAAGAAATATATTCTCTGCACTCTGTTAATCTCTTTTCACATTTAATACCTATCTTATGAAGTGATGATGGATTACCAAAATACTCCCTCATCCCATCACCTACAGCCTTTATAACTTCTTCATAAGGCTTAGTAGTCGCACTATTATCAAAATAAATATCCATATTATCACTCCCTCCTTTTATTATTTACTTATTTTATACATTAAATTCTTAATGTTTTTTATATAAAATTTTCCTATAAAAAAATAGACTTGTCAAAGACAAATCTATCCAATTCCTTATTCTCTTCCATTAGCAAAATAAAAAATTGCTACAGTCCCAGGCCCTGAATGTGTTCCTATGACTGGTCCTACGTGATTAACAACAATATCTTTTACGTTTATTTTTTCTAAAATTTTTTCTTTTACATACTCTACATCTTCTATACAGTCACCATGACTTATAAAAACAACCTGTTCTTCTGGATTTACTATCTCTTCAATTAACTTATTTACTAAAGCGCTTAAGGATTTTTTTCTTCCTCTAGCTTTTTCAACCGGTATTAATCTTCCTTCATTATCCACATGCATAACAGGTTTTATACTTAATAAAGTTCCCACTGTTGCTGTTGCTTTAGATACTCTTCCACCTCTATATAAATGATTTAAATCCTCTACTGTAAACCAATGAATAACTTTAAGTTTATTTTCTTCTACCCATTTTACTATTTCCTCTTTATCTTTGCCTTCTTTAAGCATGTTGTTTGCATAATACACTAAAAGACCTAACCCCATAGATGCACACTTGCTATCTATTACCGAGATGTCAGCATCACTATATCTTTCTTTTAAAGCTTCCATTGCAATATTAGCACTATTATAAGTTCCACTTAAAGCTGATGAAAAACCTATATAAATTACCTTATCTCCATTTTTAATATGTTTTTCAAATTCTTGTTCAAATTCATAAACATTTGCTTGTGCTGTCTTTGGCATCTCTCCACCTCTAACAGCTTTATAAAAATCTTCATATTTTAAAGTTTTCCCTAAATCGTCTGCTATGGTCATATCTCCTAATGTTAGTCTTAGTGGAATAACTACTAAATTATTATCCTCTGTAAAATCATAAGGTAAGTCACAACACGAATCTGTCATAAGTATAATTTTATTCACTATAAAACCTTCTTTCCTTATAAAGTTGTAGTTCACATTATAGTCTAAATGATCTCTTATCTATCTTTAAATCTTTCACTAAATATTACCATAATATTCCTGCTACTGCAATATTCCTAATTAGAATTAAAAAGATTTAATTCTCAATACTATATATATTATTATGAATAGAAGAAAAAGCCAGCTAAGCTGACTTTTTTAATTTGATTTTTTAGACTTAATTAATAAATAAATACTATTTATTAAGAAAATACTTCCTGAGAAGAATAGTACTAATGACCATTCCTTAAATCTTAATGGAACTGTATTAAAAATACTACCTAAGAAAGGAATATATAATATACTACATATCATAACTATTGATATTAATACTGCACCAACTAAATATGGATTAGTAAATAACTTAATTTCAAATATTGAATGTCTTTCTGATCTACATTCAAAAACATGGAATAATTGAGACATTACTAATGTACATAAAGCTATAGTTCTACATGTAGCTAAATCTAGCATATAGAATCTACCTACCATAAATGATAATAATGTGCATACTCCAATTAAACACCCTCTAACTACTATCTTTTCCCATAGACCTCTTGCAAATATACTTTCATCCTTTTCTCTAGGCTGTTGTCTCATTATATCTTTATCTGCTGGATCAACTCCTAGCGCAATAGCTGGAAGGCCATCTGTAGCAAGATTTACAAAAAGAATTTGTATAGGTGTAAGTGGATTTGGTAAATAAAATAATGATGCTAAGAACATTGTAAGAACTTCACCTAAGTTACAAGATAATAGGTATCTTATAAACTTTCTTATATTATCATATATTATTCTTCCCTCTTCTACAGCTGATACAATTGTTGCAAAGTTATCATCAATAAGCACCATAGCAGCAGCTTCTTTAGTTACATCAGTACCTGAAATACCCATGGCAACTCCAATATCTGCTTCCTTTATAGCCGGTGCATCATTAACACCATCTCCTGTCATAGCAACAATATTCCCTGTCTTCTTAAAAGCCTTTACTATTCTTAATTTATGATTAGGAGATACTCTCGCAAATACCCTAACCTTAGCTACTTTTTCCACAAGCTCTTTATCAGACATCTTTTCAAGTTCTCCCCCTGTTAATGCTTGGTCATCACTATTACATATATTTATACTTTTTGCTATAGCCAATGCAGTATTTTTATGATCTCCTGTAATCATTACAGGTTTAATTCCAGCCATCTTACATTTTAATACAGCATCTCTAACTTCTAATCTTGGTGGGTCAATACTTCCTGCTACCCCCAAGAATATTAAATCATTTTCTACTATATTATTTTTAACTACACCTTCATCCTTATAAGCTGCTGCAATACATCTTAAAGCTCTATTAGACATAGCTTCAATATAGTTATATATTTGCTTCTTCTTTTGAGCAGTTAAAGGTCTAACCTTACCATTTTCTAGTATTCCAGAACATCTTTCAAGTACTCTTTCTGGAGCACCTTTCATGTAGCAAACTTCTTTATTATGCTCTTGAATAATTACACTCATCATTTTTCTATTAGAATCAAAAGGTATTTCAAATGTTCTTACTCCACCTGAAACAAAAGCTTTTATATCTTTTGCATTCTTAAAGAATACTTTAATTAAAGCTGTTTCTGTAGGATCGCCCATAAGAGCCTTTTCCATATCTTTTTTAGAGTAATCATAATTTGTATCATTACAATATACAAAAGCCTTTTTTAACATTTCATGGTTTTCTGGCATTCCTTTATCTACTTCGTGTATCTTACCATTAACAAGAATTTCTTTTACAGTCATTCTATTTTGAGTTAATGTTCCTGTTTTATCTGAACATATTACTGATGTACATCCTAGAGTCTCAACAGCTGGTAACTTTCTAACTAAAGCATTTCTCTTAAGCATCCTATTAACACCTAATGCTAATGCAACTGTAACTATGGCAGCTAATCCTTCTGGAATCGCAGCAACAGCTAATGATACTCCTAATAAAAACATTTCTGCAATATCATTACCTCTAATTATTCCAAGAACTGTTACTATAAAACATATAACTAAACATATGGCAACAAGAATCTTTCCTAAAGAATCAAGCCTTATTTTTAAAGGTGATTTTTCCTCTTCGATATTATCAAGAAGATTTGCTATTTTCCCCATTTCAGTTTTCATTCCTATGGCATCAACTAGCAGAAGACCTCTTCCTTTTAATATTATAGTTCCCATAAAGCCTATGCATCTATTTTTATCCCCATTTTTGCCTACCTCTAGCTCTGCATCTTTGCTAACTCCTACTGATTCCCCTGTTAATAATGATTCATCCACCATTAAATTTTGACAATCAACAAAGTTACCATCTGCTGGAATTCTATCTCCAGCTTCTAGTACTACTAAATCACCAATAGTTAATTCTCTTGAATTTATAACTTTTATAGCCCCATCTCTAACAACTTTACAAGTAGGTGCTGCCAATTCTTGAAGAGCCTCTAAGGATTTTTCAGTCTTAAATTCTTGGATAAATCCTAATATAGCATTTACAAAAACTATTATTAAAATAGTAATGGCATCTGCTACGTCTCCCATAATCCCTGATATAATTGTAGCTCCGATTAGAACCCATGTAATAAAATCATTAAATTGAGATAAAAAAATTAAAAAAGGTGACTTTTTCTTATTATGTTTAAGTTCATTTAATCCATAACTCATTTGTCTCTTTTCTGCTTCTCTTGTAGATAATCCCCTAGTAAATTCCCTTTCCTGTATCACATTTTATCCTCCTTCATTAGAACTCTTCTATATATATATTAATGTTTATGTAATATATGAATAAGAGATGTCTATTTTTTCATTTACAAATTGTAATTAAATATATAGAATATTACTATATGCTTAGAATGCATTATAAACTTAAGGAGGAAATAAAGTTGAAAGATTTAATTTATGTAACTGGTCACAAAAACCCAGACTCAGATTCTATATGTGCAGCTTATGCTTATGCTGAGTTTAAAAACAAGACAGGAAACATTCCTGCAGTAGCTTGTAGACTTGGTACTCCAAACCAAGAAACTCAATTTATCTTAGATTACTTTAAAGCAGAAGCTCCAAAATTTTTAAATACTGTTAAGTTAAAAGTAGAAGACTTACAATTTGATTACATCACTCCAATTTCACCTGAAATATCTTTAAAGATGGCTTGGAAAATAATGAGTGACAAAAATATAAAAACTATCCCAGTAGCTGATGAAAGCGAACATCTATTAGGTGTACTTGCAGTTTCAAACTTAACATCTTGCTACATGGATATATGGGATAATCAAATATTAGCTAAAAGTAATACATCTTTAGATAACATCTTAGATACACTTGCAGCTAAGGCTGTATATATCAACCCAAATACAAAAACTTTCCCTGGTAAAATAGTTGTTACAGCTATGCAACCAGATAGCATGGTTGATCATATTGATGTAGGAGATATCGCAATAGTTGGTGATAGAGAGGAAGTTCAAGAAGCTTTAATTAAGCTTAATGTTTCTTTATTAATAATAACTGGTGCTCACGCTCCATCTGAAAATATAGTTAATTTAGCTAAAGAACATGGAGTAACAGTAATAGTTACTAACTATGATTCATTTACAACTTCAAGATTAATAATTCAAAGTATACCAGTTGGATATGTAATGGTTAAAGAAAACTTAGTTACTTTCACAACTGATGACTTAGTAGATGACATAAAGCCAATTATGATTGAAACAAGATTTAGAAGCTATCCTGTAACAGATCCTAACGGAAAAGTTTTAGGTACAGTATCTAGATTCCACTTAATTTCAAACCATAAGAAAAAAGTTATTCAAGTTGACCATAATGAAAGAGGTCAATCTGTTGATGGTTTAGAAGATGCAGAAGTAATCGAAATAATAGACCACCACAGAGTTGCTGATATTCAAACAAGCAATCCAATATACTTCAGAAATGAGCCAGTTGGAAGTACATCTTCAATAGTTGCTAAATGCTTCTTTGAAAATGGAATTAGACCTTCTAAGAAAGCTGCAGGGCTTTTATGTGGAGCTATAATCTCTGATACATTATTATTCAGAAGCCCAACTTGTACTCCATCTGATGAATATATATGCAGAAAGCTTGCTGATATAGCAGGAATCAACGTAGAAGAATTTGCTAAAGAAATGTTCAAGGCTGGTACTTCTTTAAAAGGTAAGACTGTGGCTCAAATCTTCAACCAAGACTATAAGCCATTTACTATAGAAGGAACTAAAGTTGGTATAGCTCAAGTTAACACTATGGATATCGAAGGATTCATGCCTTTAAAGGAAGAAATGCTTCAATACATGGAAACTAAAGCTAAAGAAGCTAATTTAGATATGGTTATGCTTTTATTAACTGATATACTTAACGAAGGTTCTGAAATATTAGTTGCTGGTAATGAGCCTGAAATAGTTGAAAAAGCATTTAAGGTTACATTAAAAGACAACGGTGCTTTCCTTCCTGGAGTTCTTTCAAGAAAGAAACAAGTTGTACCACCAATAACAAATACAATAACATCAGCATAATAAAAAAATCCAGCATTAGCTGGATTTTTTTATAATCTATTATCTTCTATACATTCATCTACCATCTGATTATATCTATCTATTATGCTTCTTAGCATTTCATTATGTGCATCTTTTTTCATATTGTCAACATAGGCTATTGGAAGAACCTTTGCTAATGATCCTGAAATAAACATTGCATCCATATCCTTTAATTCACTTTCTTTAACAGTTCTTTCTACAACTTCTATATTTAGCTCTTCTGCTATCAGCATAACCTTTGCTCTTGTTACTCCTAGAAGCACTGCTTTTCCTGGTGCTGTTATTAGCTTTTTATTCTTTATAAAGAATATATTAGATCTACTCCCTTCAGTAATATCACCGTTTCTATCAACTAATATAGCTTCATATGCATCTTGCTTTGCTAATTCATCATTTATTAATTCCCTAAAGCTTTTGTTAACTATCTTTATATTTGGATTTTCTCTTTCTCCATGATAAAGAATCGTCTTAACACCATCAGCGTAATCTTTTTCTGATGGATATTTGTGAGGTATATAGAATATCTTTAACTCTTTACTTAAAATATTATAAGTCATTTTCATATTTCCAAGTACATAATCATTAGCTTTAATAACTTTAGCAATACTATTGCTAAACTCTTCAATAGAAAATGGCATTTCTAAATTTAAAAGTGAAAAAGATCTTTTTAATCTTTCTGTATGGTCTTTTAGAAAAATAGGAGTCCCGCCTTCTATTCTAAAAACTTCATAAATAATATTTCCTTTATCACTATTATCATCTACGAAATCTTTTACTTCACATATTTCTCCATCTTTTAGATAGAACTTATTTATGGCCTCTACCTTCATTAAACTCTCTCCTTTTACTTCCATCTTAAAATCTCTATATTATGATTCTTATTATAATTAATAAGATATGGATTACCTACTAAATCTAAAAGCGGTAAGTCAGATAAAGAATCAGAGAACATATAAGAATTTTCATAATCAGCCTCTATATTGTTTTCTTTAAGATATGCTTTTAATCTCACTACTTTTTCATCTCTCTTGCAGTTATTACCACTCATCTTTCTAACAAACTTTCCATTTTCAAAAGTAAATCTTGTACCTATAATAAAATCTACATCATCTATTGCATAAAATTCATTTATATAAAACTCTGGTGATGCTGATATTAATATTACCATATATCCTTCAGTTTTTAACTTATGTATCATATCTAATGCATCTTTATAAAGAATTTTACTTAATCTTTCATCATAAAACTTCTTAGTTAATACAGCCAGATCCTTCTCTTCTATATTTTCTATAAATTTTAAGAATGACTCCTTAACTCGTTTTTCATCATAAACTTTAACTCCATACATAAGTCCTGAAAATAAAGCTCTTGGTAAAAACTTAATATTCTTAATATCCTTAGATACTATGTACTTATAAAACTCCATAAGAGTTTCTTTTCTTGTTATAGTATAATCTATATCAAACAAAGCTAACTTAACTTTATTCATCTTCTCCTCCAAGTTTACTTAGTTAATAGTTAAAAGTGCTCCGCACTTTTTTTCAATCCTATATTTATTTCAATTTACTTATAAATTCTTTCAATCTACTAATTCCTTTTTCAATAGCTTCCATAGATGTTGCATATGATAATCTAATATAATTATTTAATCCAAAGGCTTCACCTGGTATCACTGCAACATTTTCAATATCTAATAGTAGTCTTGCAAAATCCAGTGAAGTATTTATAGTTTCACCGTTAATTACTTTACCTATATTATCTTCAATATTAACCATAATATAGAAAGCACCTTGTGGTCTTATTGATTTTATACTATTTATTGAGCATAATTCTTTATACATATAGTCTCTTCTAAGCTCAAATTCTGATATCATAGAATAAATATCCTCTTGTGGTCCATTTAACGCTTCTAAAGCCGCATATTGAGCTATAGAGCATGTGTTTGATGTCATATGGCTTTGAATATTCGCCATGATCTTAGCAATTTCTGTTGAAGAAGCTGTATATCCTACTCTCCATCCAGTCATAGCGTAAGTTTTAGAGAATCCATTAATTACAATTGTTCTAGCTTTTATATCTTCGCCTAATGAAGCTATACTCACATGTTTTTTGCCATCATAAGTTAACTTTTCATATATTTCATCTGAAATAATTATTAAATCATTTTTTCTTGCAAATTCACTTATAGCCTCTAGTTCTTCTTTATTATAAACAGTCCCTGTAGGATTATTAGGATTATTTAATATAATAGCTTTACTTTTGCTAGTTACTACCTTTTCTAAAGCCTCTACATTATATTTATAATCATTTTCTTCTCCTGTATTTACAAATACAGGCTTTCCATCTGCTAATTTAATTAGTTCAGGATAGCTAACCCAATAAGGTACTGGTACAATGACTTCATCACCTGGATTTAATATAGCCATAAACGAATTAGCTAAAGATTGTTTAGCCCCTGTAGAAACAACTATTTGAGAAGCATCATATAGAAGTCCATTATCATCTTTTAACTTTTTGCATATAGCTTTTCTTAACTCTATAATCCCACTAGTTTGAGTATATTTAGTATTTCCATTATCCATTGCATCTTTTGCTGCATCTATGATATTTTTAGGTGTATTAAAATCTGGTTCACCTGCAGCAAAGCTTACTACGTCTACTCCTTTTGCTCTTAGCTCCTTAGCCTTAGCTGTTATCATTAAAGTTACAGATTGTTCTATTTTTTTTGCCTTAAACGATAGTTCCATATTTCCCCCAATTACCTCTTAGTTTTTATAAATTTGCTTAATAATAAATCATTTATTCCACAACTACCTATAGATTCATCATCAAAGTTTGCTCTTCCATGAAAATCACTACCTCCGGTAATTGATAGTTTATATTTCTTTGCCATATTAAAAAACTTATTTGTATCTATAGCAGAGTGACTTGGATGATATACCTCTACCCCATTTAATCCAAAACATTTTAATTCTTTTATGATATTTTCAACTTCTATCTTCTTATAAATCTGTCCTGGATGTGCTAAAACTGGTACCCCACCACTTTCTCTAATTATATCTAAAGCTTCTTTATAAGTTAATTTAAATCCCTTTACATATCCTGGTTTACCTTTAATCAAATAACTTCTAAAAGCCATCTTATAATTATCAAAATAGCCCTTTTTGACCATAGCATTTGCAATATGGCTTCTTCCTATTGTGGAATCTAAATCTACTCCTAAGTCATCTAATTTTATATTTATATCATATCCTTTTAAGTTATAAAGTATTTTCTCTACTCTTTTTAACCTCTGTTTATTAAGATTATTAACTAATTCTTTTAAACTACTATTTTCTGTATCTATAAAGTATCCTAGGATATGTAACTCCATCTCTTTATATTCAGCACTTAATTCTATTCCTGGTATTATTATTAAATCTTTATTATTATATTCTGTATTTACAATATATTGAGCTGCTATTGAATCGTGGTCAGTTATAGAAATGCATTTAATCCCTTTTCTCGTTGCTGCCTTTGCTATTTGTTCTGGTGTATATATTCCATCAGAATAGCATGAATGTATATGTAAATCTACTGATTTCATCTTATCCACCTTTTCCTCAAGTGAAATTCTTATCTATTTTTCCTTATTAATAAATATATCACTAGCTGAATAAATTGTAAATTATTATAAATATTAAAATAAATTTATAATAAAAAAAGTGCCCTTAGGCACTTTTTTATTCTTCGTCAGCTAAAACGTTGCTATAGTAGTCAGCTACTTTATCAAACTCAGCTTCATCTGGAACTACTAATTCTCCTGATTCAGTAGCTCTGAATAAGTATATTGAATCACCTTCTGGATCTTGAGCTAAAACGTACTCTTCACCTTCGTATTCAAATGCATCGATTATAGGGCAAGAAATAACATTCCCGTTATCGTCTTCTAGGTCTACAACCATATGCTCATGTTCGTGTTCTCCACATCCACAACCTTCTCCACAACCTTCATGATTGTGATCATGATCGTGATCGCATCCGCAGTTTTCACCGCATCCACATTTATTTAATTCGTTATCCATCTTAATTCCTCCTTAATATTTAAGTAGTCTTTATCATTGTACCCTTATTTATAGGAAAATAAAAGTAAAATTTTAAAATTAGTCTTAATATTTTTTATGTAAATAAGCCATTCTTAGCTTAAATTATCAAATACTATCTAAAAACAATCTAAAATTTGATTAGGTTATTTTTTTATCAATTATTGATTCGAAATTCTTAATAAAAAAGAGACCTTTCGGTCCCTTTTTATTTATAACTACTCTTGAGAAGCAAGTCTCTTGTAGTTGTTTAATCTTTCTTTTGCATCTTCTTCAGTCTTTTGGAATAAAGCTTCTGCTTGTTCTGGGAACGCTTTAGCTAATGCAGCATATCTAACTTCTCCCATTAAGAATTCTCTGAAGTCTGCTTTTGGCTCCTTAGAATCTAATGAGAATGGGTTCTTAGTTCCCTTTAATGTTGGGTTGTATCTGTATAGAGCCCAGTATCCTGAATCAACAGCTTTCTTAGCTTCATCTTGTGAATTAGCCATACCACTCTTAATACCATGACTGATACATGGAGCGTAAGCTATGATTAATGATGGTCCATCGTAAGCTTCAGCTTCAGCTATAGCTTTTAATGTTTGGTTCTTATCTGCACCCATTGAAATTTGAGCAACATATACGTAACCATAAGACATAGCCATCATACCTAAGTCTTTCTTCTTAGTTCTCTTACCAGAAGCAGCAAACTTAGCGATTGCAGCAGTTGGTGTAGATTTAGAAGATTGACCACCAGTGTTTGAGTAAATTTCTGTATCAAATACTAATACATTTACGTTTTCTCCTGATGCTAATACGTGGTCTAATCCGCCGTATCCTATATCGTAAGCCCAACCGTCTCCTCCGAAGATCCATTGAGATCTAGCAACGAAGAATTCTTTGTCTTTTAATATAGTGTTAGCTAATTCAGAATTTACAGATTCAAGAGCAGCTGTAAGGTTATTAGCTCTATCTCTAGTACCTTCTCCACTTTCTCTGTGTGTTAACCAGTCATTTAATACTGCTTTAACATCTTCTGATAATTCTTCAGTTTCAATAAGCTTAGCTACATTGCTAGCAATTCTTTCTCTTATTGTCTTAACTCCTAAGAACATACCTAATCCGAATTCAGCATTGTCTTCGAATAATGAGTTAGCCCAAGCTGGACCATGTCCGTTATGGTTAACTGTGTATGGAGTTGAAGGAGCTGATCCACCCCAAATTGATGAACATCCAGTAGCATTAGCTATCATCATTCTATCTCCGAATAATTGAGTAACTAATTTAGCATATGGAGTTTCTCCACAACCAGCACAAGCTCCTGAGAACTCGAATAATGGTTGCTCAAATTGGCTTCCCTTAACTGTATTCTTGTTCATTGGGTTCTTCTTAACTGAAACTTTTTCTACAGCGTAATCCCAAGCTTCGATTTGATCGTGTTGAGTATCTGCAGGTTTCATGATTAATGCCTTACCTGGAGCTGGACATACTTGAGCACAGTTTCCACATCCAGTACAGTCAAGTGGTGTAATACCGATGCTGTATGACATTGGTTCTTCTGTCTTTAATGCTCTAGCAGCAACTATCTTCATAGATTCTGGAGCATTGTTCTTTTCTTCTTCATTTATTAAGAATGGTCTAATTGTAGCATGTGGACATACATATGCACATTGGTTACATTGTATACACTTGTCTGGTTGCCATTCTGGAACATTTATAGCGATTCCTCTCTTTTCATAAGCTGCAGTACCAGCCATGAAAGTACCATCTTCCATATTGTGGTCTACGAAAGTAGATACTGGAAGTGCGAATCCTTCTTGTCTGTTGATTGGTTCAACTATTTCTTTAACGAATGCAGGTACATCCTTAGTAGTTTCAACTTCTTCATCAACAGCATCTTTCCAGCTAGCTGGAACATCTATCTTAACTATAGATTCTACACCCATATCGATAGCAGCGTTGTTCATGTTAACAACTTTTTCACCCTTCTTACCGTATGAAGTTACAACAGCTTCTTTTAAGTACTTGATTGCATCTTCAACTGGAATAATGTGAGCTATCTTAAAGAATGCAGCTTGCATTATCATGTTGATTCTTCCACCAAGACCGATTTCTTGAGCTATCTTAACAGCATTTAATGTATAGAATTCAATGTTGTTTTCAGCTAAGAATCTCTTCATGCTTGCTGGTAATTTTTCTTCTAATTCTTCTGGAGTCCAGATACTATTTAATAAGAATTTACCATTCTTCTTTAATCCATCTAATACGTTATATTTGTAAACGTATGATTGGTTGTGACAAGCTACGAAATCAGCTTTGTCTATTAAGTAAGGTGATTTAATTGGAGATTTACCAAATCTTAAGTGAGATACTGTTATACCACCTGACTTCTTAGAGTCATATGAGAAGTATGCTTGAGCATACATATCAGTCTTATCTCCGATAATTTTGATAGCACTCTTATTAGCACCAACTGTACCATCTGATCCTAATCCCCAGAACTTACATGCTTTAGTTCCAGCTGGAGTAGCATCGATATCTTCTGTTATTTCTAATGAAGTATTTGTTACGTCGTCTACTATACCTATAGTGAAGCCGTTCTTTGGCTCTTCCTTAGTAAGGTTAGCATATACAGCAGCAATGTGAGATGGGTTTGGATCCTTTGATCCTAATCCGAATCTTCCTCCTACGATTTGTGGAGCATTTGCTTTTCCTGAGAATGCTGATACAACGTCTAAGTATAAAGGTTCACCAATAGATCCTGGTTCCTTAGTTCTATCTAATACAGCTATCTTCTTAACTGTAGTTGGCATAGCTTTTAATAATCTTTCTATTGAGAATGGTCTGTAAAGTCTTACTTTAACAACCCCAACTTTTTCTCCTCTACCATTTAAGTAGTCAATAGTTTCTTCAACTACATCTGTAACTGATCCCATTGCTACGATAACTCTGTCTGCATCTGGTGCTCCATAGTAATCGAAACAGTGATATTCTCTTCCAGTTAATTTAGTAATTTCAGCCATGTAGCTTTCTACTACTTCTGGAACGTCATCATAGAATCTGTTAACAGCTTCTCTAGTTTGGAAGTAGATATCTGGATTTTGAGCAGTACCTCTTGTTACTGGATGATTTGGGTTTAAAGCTCCATTTCTGAACTCTTCTACTGAGTTCCAATCTACTAATCCAGCTAATTCTTCAGTTTCTAAAACTTCTATTTTTTGAATTTCGTGTGAAGTTCTGAATCCATCGAAGAAGTTCATGAATGGAATTCTGCTCTTGATAGCTGCTAAGTGAGCAACTGCAGATAAATCCATAACTTCTTGTACTGAACCTTCAGCAAGCATTGCAAAACCAGTTTGTCTTGCAGCCATTACGTCTTGGTGGTCACCAAAGATACTTAATGAAGATGTTGCTAAAGCTCTAGCAGAAACATGAATAACTCCTGGTAATCTTTCCCCAGCAATCTTATACATGTTAGGGATCATTAATAATAATCCTTGTGAAGCAGTATAAGTAGTTGTGTATGCTCCAGCTTGTAATGAACCGTGTACAGCACCTGCAGCTCCTGCCTCAGATTGCATTTCCATTACATGTACGGGTTGGCCAAAAATATTTTTTCTTCCTTGAGAAGCCCATTCATCAACGTGTTCAGCCATTGGTGATGATGGTGTGATTGGGAATATTGCCGCCACTTCTGTAAATGCGTATGATATATGAGCTGCAGCAGTATTACCATCCATAGTTTTCATTTTTCTCATTGTGTCTACCTCTCTTTCCATCTAAAAATAACCAATAAAATTCATTATATAATATATGAATATATTACATATAATAAATCTTAAAGTAATTTTAAGGTTTAAGTTATATATAAAAACTTACTAGAGATCACTCTAACAAGGTTTTACTTACATTAAATTTACTAATTCTTTTCCTAAAGATTTAGCTTTTTCCACTTCTTCTCCTGTAAGCGACTCTTTACAAACTACTTTACCAATAACCTCAAATCCATAATCTTTCATTGCAGATTCCCAATTATATATAAATTTGTCGTCTCTCCAGCCACAAGATCCAAATAGTACTAAAGGTTTATTATTAAATCTTATAGTAGATAACTTATCAATGAAGGGTTTCATTTCTAATTGTTCTATTCCATCATCTACCATTGCAGGACTTCCCATTGCAATAGCATCAGCTGTTATAACATCCTCTTCTGAAGCATCGTTAACATGTTTTAAGTTTATTTCTACCTCACCTTCAACGCCTTCTGCAATGCAGTTAGCTAAAAGTTCAACATTACCACCGTTGCTCCAATAAATAATTGAAACTTTCTTCATATACTAGCACCTCTTATTTTCCCTAAAATAGTTCCTATTTTTACACTTCATATTTTATTATATAACAGCTGAATTTTTTTTCAAGTTAACAACAGTAATTATTTCGCATATTGTTTAAATTTATAGCTTATTTTAATTAAAACTTTTTAAAATTATGCTTATAATTTCATCAACTCCGTTTTTTACTTTACTATTTTGCATCGAAGTTATAAGTTTATTCCTATTATTCTTCAATTCTGTTAATTTATCAGTTAAATTATGCTTTTCCATCATTTCATCTTCATCTAATACTAAAGAATAACCTTCTTTTTCAAAAGAATTAGCATTTAAAATCTGATCTCCTCTACTTATCTTTTTAGAAAGAGGTATTAAAAGAGTCGGTTTTTTTAATGCTAATAATTCAAATATTACATTAGCACCAGCTCTAGATATTATAAAATCTGCTGCTTGAAGTAAATGAGGTAAATCCTCTTTTACATACTCGAACTGCTTATATCCACTTATTGAATTTAAGCTTTGATCTAAGTTTCCTTTACCACATATATGAATAATATTAAAATCTACTAGAATTTTATTTAACTCTCTTCTTACTTCATCATTAATACTTTTAGCTCCTAAGCTTCCACCGATAACAAGTAAAATCTCTTTATCATCTCTAAAGCCACATATTTCTTTTCCTCTTATCTTACTTCCTTGTAGTATTTCACTTCTTATAGGTGTTCCTGTTAAAGCGCCTTTTCCATCTTTCACATAGGCTAAACTTTCCCTAAATGTTACACAAAGCTTATTACAGAAAGGTGCAGAAAGTTTATTAGCTAATCCAGGAGTTAAATCGGATTCATGAGATACTACAGGTATCTTTTTCATTGATGCAGCAATAACTACAGGAACTGCAACAAATCCTCCCTTTGAGAAAACTACGTCTGGCTTTTCCTTATCTAAAATCCTCTTAGCTTGATAAATACCTTTCATTACCTTGAAAGGGTCAGAGAAATTCTTCATATCAAAGTAACGTCTTAATTTCCCACTTGAAATTGGGAAATATGGAATATTAGCATCTCCTATAATTTCTTTCTCAATCCCATCTATACTTCCTATGTACTTTATATCAAACCCTCTCTTCTTCAGTTCAGGGATCAATGCCAAGTTTGGAGTTACATGTCCTGCTGTTCCCCCACCAGTCATTATTATTTTATATTTACTCATAAAACACCTCATATAAAATTTTTAATTATAAATCATCTCTATTTTACCACTAAGTCGTTATTTTGCCACCTTTTCCTTTAATTAAATAAAATAGAACTTAGAAATTTGGATAAGCTATTAACAGCAAGATAAAAGGAGGTGAAAGATTATGGCATACAATTTAGTACCTGAAGCTAAACAAGGTTTAGCAAAATTCAAGAGTCAAGTTGCTACAGAAATGGGAGTTCCATTTACAGATTATAATGGAGACCTTACTTCTAAACAATGTGGTAGCGTTGGTGGTGAAATGGTTAAACGTATGGTTGAACAATATGAATCTGGTTTAAAATAGCCACTATTTATAACACTCACTACATATGCTAAGAATATCAACATCATAATCTTGTAAAAACTAGTATTTAAATTGAGAAGGAAATGTTTTAGCATTTCCTTCTTCAATTTTTAGCCTATTTTAATACTTTATCTAACTCGTTTAACTTTAATTAAATCTATAATTTTGTATTATTAATTGAACTTTTTTATTTCCTCTAAATTCATTTATTTCTGGCACGCATACTACATCAATCTTTACACCATTAGGATATCCATTAAATACCTTGTTATATTCATCTTCACCATAACTTAGTTTTAAAGATTCTTCAAAACCCTTTATATCTCCAAAATAGATTCCATCTATAAAAAGAGTTCCGTCACTTAACTTCATTTTTAGAACATTCTTATCCTTGCCTAACACTCTTAATTCCAACACTTTTAAGTTCTTCATACCAAAGGTTGGCTTAGGATTAGCCTTTCCATAAGGTTCAAGTTCTGATATTTCTTCAATAAGATTAAAATTAATATCTTTCAATAATAAAGGCATATCTATAGATACCTTTGGAATTACATCTTCATCAGTTAATGTAGTTTGAGCATTTAATCTTTTTCTAAAATCATTTATATTTTCATTTGCAATAGACATACCAGCAGCCATAGGATGTCCTCCGAATTTCCCCAATAAGTCCTTACACTTTATTAGTTCCTCAAACATATTATACTCTTCAATTGATCTTCCTGATCCTTTTGCCCCTTCATGAGCTGATGTTAATACAATAACTGGCAAGTTGTATTTTTCTCTTATTCTACCTGCAATTATTCCAGCTATACTTTCGTGAGTATCTTCTAAGTATACAACTAATACTTTCTCCTCATTCATCTTATTACTTTCAATTATTTCAATAGCTTTATCTAATCCTTCTTTTGTAAGTTCCTGTCTTTCTTTATTTAACTCATTAAGTTTTTTAGCAAGTTCTTCTGCTTCTTCTTCATTTTCTGATAATAACATTTTTAAAGCCCATTCCGCTTGTTCTAAACGTCCTGATGCGTTTATGCTTGGTCCAATAACAAAACCTAATGCATATACAGAAATTTCTTTAGTATCTAGGCCAGTTTCTTTAAACAAAGCTCTTAACCCTATATTCTTAGTTTTATTTATTATTCTTAGGCCTTCTTTTACTATTATTCTATTTTCTCCAACTAAATCCACTACATCACAAACAGTAGCAATTGCAACATACTGTAATAACTCTATAGCTTCACTTTTATTTATTCCATAAGCTTCATACATACCTTCAATAAATTTATATGCTACTCCAGCACCACAAAGCTTTTTAAAAGGATATTTACAGTCTTCTTGCTTTGGATTAATTACAGAGTCGCCTTCTGGAAGTATAAATGTTCTTTCACCTTTTTCATCTTCAACAAAAGGAACATCATGATGGTCAGTTATTATAACTTTCACCCCTAATTCTTTGGCTAACTTTATTTGGTCTATAGCCGATATTCCATTATCGCAAGTTATTATTAAATCTGTCTCATTTGCATGAGCATTTTTTATTATGTTCTCATTTATGCCATATCCATCTTTTATTCTATCTGGAATCACATAACTTACATTAGCTTTACATTTTTTCAATCCACTATAAAGAACATAAGAGCTAATTACTCCATCAACATCGTAATCTCCAACAATAAGTATCTTTTCACCCTTATCTATACTATTCTTCATTATTTTTATAGCTTTATCCATACCTAATAATTTATTATAATCTTCAAAGTTATCTATGTTACTATTTAAAAAACTCTTCGCATCATCTAGCTTATAAAGATCTCTATTAACTAAAAGTCTAGCAACTACATTGCTAACACCAAGAGCTTTAGCAAAAGCTTCACAATTAAATTTCACATTTCTAACAGTCCATTTTTCCATCCTGAATCACCCCTTTTTATTAGTTAAAAGTTTAGAGTTTATAGTTAAGAGTTTAGGAAAAAAGTCAGCTTACGCTGACTTTTAAAATTATATTATTAAAAAATTGTTTAAACAATTATATCTTTTAACTATTCACTATTAATTTACTTATAAATTATTTAAAAAGCATAGCCTTTTGTAAATCTTCAACCTTATCTGGTGCAATATGTTTTAACAATTCAAAAGCAAACGGTATTGCTGCTGCAGGCCCTCTTCCTGTTATTACATTTCCATCTACTACAACTAACTCTTCTTTGTAATTACAGTTACCAAGTTGGTCTTGGAAGCCTGGATAGCATGTAACATTTTTACCTTCTGAAATTTTAAGTTTTCCTAAAGTTATTGGTCCTGCACATATTGCAGCTACTAATTTGTTATTATTGTAAAAATCCATAACTACTTCGTTTACCTTTTCGTCATCTCTTAAATTAACTGACCCTGGCATTCCACCTGGTAAAACTATCATATCGTATTCTAAAACTTCATCGCTTAATAACTTATCCGCTTCTACAACTACATCATGTGATGTCCTAACCTTTTTAGACTTAGTTCCAAAGGTATGACAACATACACCAGCTCTTCTCATTATATCTACTACAGTTAATCCCTCTAAAGTTTCAAATCCTTCTGCTAATAAAACAGCAACCTTCATCATAAAACCTCCCTTTATATAATTAAAAATTTTCAATGATAAATTTATAATTATTATTGAAACTGCTATGCAGTCTCGTTAAATATAGTTTCATAAACTTCCTAAGTAGTTTTAGACTTAATTGAAAATTCATAACTATGAATTCTTAATTAAACTCCGCTTCTACTACCTCATCTTCAAAAGCAGTAACCATTACTGTTGTTCCTCTTCCTGCCCTGTTTTGAAGTTTAATATCGTTTATATCTACAACTTTTACTTCTTTATTTCTTGTTGTTAACGTTAAGTCTATCTCAATATTATCTATAGCAATTTCATCATTAGTTGAGCCACTTTTAAGCTCAATAACTTTACCCATTATTACAAAGTCATCATCTCTTAAGCTAATACCAGTAACCCCTGATGCAACTCTTCCCATAGTATTTACACTTTCCTCTAGGAATCTTATAGCCATACCATTTTTAGTTGCTATAATCACATTTCCATTACCTTCATTGCATATATTAACCGAAACAACAACATCATTTTCATACTTTAATTTATATGCCACCTGATAAGCATAATTACCGTCGTACTCTTTTAACGAAGTCTTTTTTATCATTCCCTTTTTAGTAAAGAAATACACTAGCCTTTTTTCATCGTAACTTTTAACTGAATATATATCTATTATTTTTTCTTTAGTTGTATATCCATCTATTAATGCATCTAATTGTATTTCTGTTTCAGTTACATTTTGAATTAGGAATGTTGGTATCTTAAATACATTTCCTTTATCAGTAAATAAAAGTAATTCACTAGCTGTATCTGTATTTACTTTTAATCTGTCATTGATTCTACCTCTAGAGAAGGATCTTATACTTCCCTTTTGAGTAATACCCACCCAGAATTGTTTATACTCAATTTGATCTACATACTCAACTTTTACAACCTCATCATTTGAAGTTAAGTTAAACAATGATAATCCTAAAACATTTCTTGGAGTATCTTCAATTGCTGGTATCTCAAGTGTGAACTTCAATCCATTTTTCGAAACAACGCTTAAGAATGATTTACTTTCCTCATTTTCAAGCATAATTACATCAAGTACAGCCTCACCTTCTTTAATCTTTATAGCTTGTAACTTACTGTAATTAGTTTGGAACTTATCTAAAGAGCTCTTTTTTATAGCTCCCTTATTTGTTATAAATTGAATAGATTTATTTGCATCAAATAAAGGAATGGACATTACTTGTACTATATTTTCTTCCTCTAAGTTTAAGGTTTTAATAATAGAATCTATTCTTTCACCTTTTTCTTTCCACTTAAGCTCTGGAATATTAATTCCTTTTGTTTGATACATATTTCCTTTATCAGTAAATACTATTAAGCTTTCAGTAGTATTAGATTTAATTAAGAATTTAAGCTCATCGCCTTCTCTATAATCTATATCATCAGCATTAGAATTTGATCTATTATATGTTTTAAGAGGTATTCTCTTTATAAATCCATCTTTAGAAAGAGTTATCATAACATCCTCTACAACTATAAGCTCTTCTATATCAATCTTAGCTTCGCTATCATCTTCAACTATTTGTGTTCTTCTTGGGTTTCTATATTTATCAGTTACTTCTTTTAATTCTTCCTTTATAACTTTAAGAAGCTCTTTTTCATCTGATAATATCTTTCTTAATCTCTTAATAGTTCTTTCAAGCTCTGCATATTCTTTTTGGAATACCTTTATCTCAAGACCAGTTAATCTATAAAGCATAAGCTCTAATATAGCTTCTGCTTGAATTGCAGTAAATCCAAACTTAGCTATAAGGTTTTCTCCTGCATCTTTCTTAGACTTAGATTCTCTAATTGTTTTAATTACTTCATCTAAAACATCTATAGCTCTTATAAATCCTTCAACAATATGGTGTCTCTTCTCAGCTATTTCTAACTCTCTTATAGTTCTTCTAGTTACTATATCCTTTTGATGGTTAACATAGTGAGTTATTATAGTTTTTAACCCCATAGTTTGAGGTTTACCATTTGCTAAAGCTACCATGTTAAAGCTTAAGTTAGATTGAAGGTCTGTTTTCTTAAATAGATACTTTAATATTTTATCTGCTGTTTCTCTGTCTGCTACTTTTTTAAGTTCAACAACAGCTCTAACACCGGTTCTATCTGACTCATCTCTTATATCTGCAATAGCTTCTAATGCTTTTTGATGCTTTTTATCTCCAGTCATTTCAGATATTGTTTGAAGTATCTTTGATTTATTTCTTCTATAAGGGAATTCTGTTATAACTATTCCCCATCTACCATTCTCTAACTTTTCTATATCAGTCTTAGCTCTTAATGTAACTTTTCCCTCACCAGTTTCATAAGCAGATAGTAGAGAATTTTTTCCTATTAATACTCCACCTGTTGGAAGGTCTGGTGCTTTTATATACTCCATTAAGTCTTTTGTAGTTATCTCTGGGTTATCAATATATGCAAGTACACCATCTGTTACTTCCCCTAAATTATGTGGTGGGATATTTGTTGCTAATCCAACCGCTATCCCAAATGTACCATTAACTAAAAGATTTGGATATCTAGCTGGTAACACTTTAGGCTCCATTTCAGAATCAGAATAGTTTGGAACCATATCAACGGTGTTCTTATCTATATCTCTTAGCATTTCCATAGCTATCTTAGAAAGTCTAGCTTCTGTATAACGCATTGCCGCAGCTCCATCACCATCCATAGAACCAAAGTTTCCATGTCCATCAAATAAAGGCTCTCTTGTAGAAAAGTTTTGAGCCATTAATACCATAGCATCATAAACTGATGAATCTCCATGTGGATGGAATTTACCTAGTACGTCCCCTACTATTCTTGCAGATTTATAATATGGTCTATCTGGAAAAGCCTTTAGCATATATGCGCCATAAAGTATTCTTCTATGTACAGGCTTTAAACCATCTCTAACATCTGGTAACGCTCTATCCTTAGCAACTTCTACTGCATAAGGAAGATAGTTATCAGGCATAGCCTCTTCAAGAGGTACTCTTAAAATATTATTATCTCTTGGAATATTGTGTTCCTTTTTAGCCATTAAAAATCTCCTTTCGTACTATTTAAAATTCCGCATACTTATACATATAATTTTTTCTTGGTTCAACTACATCTCCCATTAATAGAGATACCATCTTTTCAGCCTTAGCGGCATCTTCTATGGTCACTTGGAAAAGAGTTCTAGTCTCAGGATTTAATGTTGTATCCCAAAGTTGATCTGGATTCATTTCTCCAAGTCCTTTATATCTTTGAATCAACGCACCTTTACCAATTTCTTTTTTAACACTTTCTAACTCATCATCACTATAGGCATATTTATGAACTTCTTTGCCCTTAACAGTTTTATAAACCTTGTATAATGGTGGTTGTGCTAAATAAAGATGTCCATTTTGTATAAGAGGTCTCATATATCTATAAATGTATGTCATCCATAATGTTCTTATATGATATCCATCAACATCGGCATCACTCATGATTATTATTTTGTCATACTTTAAATCTTCTTCTCTATAGTTATCTAAGGTTCCTGTCCCTACCGCAATGTTAAATATCTTCAGTTCTTCAGAAGCTAATACATTTTCAAGCTTTTGCTTTTCAGTATTCATTATCTTACCTTTTGATGGCATTATAGTTTGGAATCTTCTATCTCTGGCTTGCTTTGCAGAACCTCCCGCAGAATCTCCCTCAACCACGATAAACTCATTAACTGTATTATCCTTCAATGTACATACAGCAACTTTACCGGCTAACGGTGCAGTACCTTTACCTATTTTCTTCTTTTCAGCTTCATTTATCTTTTTTATCTTTTCTCTTCTTTGAGCTGTAGCTAATGCATTATTTATAATTGTTGTTGCAAGCTCTTTATTATCTTCTATCCATTCACCAAGTCTAGTATAGGCTAATTCATTCATCATTGTATAAGCTTCTGAACTTCCTAACTTAGTCTTAGTTTGTCCTTCAAAGATAGGATTAGTAATTTTAATTCTAACTATAGCAGTCATACCTTCTCTAAGGTCATCACCTTCAAAATCCTTATCCTTTTCTTTTACAAGGCCTAGTTTTCTTGCCCACTCTTTAAAAGCTCTTGTCATACCTGTTTTAAATCCAGCTTCATGAGTTCCTGCCTCAGTAGTTGGAATATTATTAACATAACTTGCTATATATTCTGTAGTTGAATCTGTAAATTGAATACATACCTCACCAAACATTTGAATATTATCTACAGTTCTTTCGCCTTCAAATATGATTGGATTTTGGTGCAACACTGATTTACTTTCATTTAGATATTCAATGAAATCTAGCAATCCTCTTTCAGAATAATATTCTTTAACTACTTCTTCATCTTTTCTTCTATCTATAAGCTCTAAGCGTATCCCCTTATTTTGGAATGCTAATTCCTTTAATCTTTCATCTATAATATCAAACTTAAAATCTGTAGTTGAAAAAATTTCATTATCAGGTTTAAATGTTACTCTAGTTCCTGTAGTTTTAGTTTTTCCTACTACCTCTAAAGTTGTCACTGGAGTCCCTGGCATATCTTTCTTAAGGCTCTTATCATATGCAAACTCAAACCTTTGTTTATATATATTTCCATTTTGGTGCACTTCAACTTCTAACCACTTAGATAATGCATTAACTACAGCAGCACCAACACCGTGTAGTCCGCCAGATGTTTTATAATTCTTATTGTTAAACTTCCCACCTGTATGCAATTCTGTGAATACCATTTCAACTCCCGATTTCTTTTTCGTTGGGTGCATTCCTGTTGGTATCCCTCTTCCATTATCTATAACAGTTATACTTTTATCTTTATTAATAATTATTGTTGCTTTATCCCCATAACCATTTGAAATTTCATCAATGGAGTTATCTAAAATTTCCCATATACAATGATGTAATCCCTTAGTTCCAGTAGAACCAATGTACATACCTGGTCTTACTCTAACTGGCTCAAGCTTTTCTAAAGACGTCAGATCAGTTACATCATATCTATTATCTATATTATTACTCATATAAACCTCCAAGAAAAATCTATATAAAACCTACCTTTTTTCAAAGTTAATTTTTATCACATCTTTTAATTTTACATAAACATACTTTCGATTGCAAATTTATTTCTAAAAATGTTCAAAAACCAGCTCAAAGCTGGTAGAATTTTTAACATTCATTTACATACTTATCTTATCCCCTATTTCATAAATTAGCAAAGTTTTTTTCACAATAAAGTTGTTAAGTTAAGCTTATATAGTATAAATTTAACTTTAACCTATCATAATAATCTTATAATTTTTCAATTCACTCAATGATCTTTCACCTGACATAATCACCTTTCAACAAAATCAAAAAGTCAACGTCCATATAAAACGTTGACTTTTTATTCTTCTATACTATTCCTTGAGCCATCATTGCTTCTGCAACTTTATTGAATCCAGCAATATTTGATCCCATTAATATATTACCTTCTTCTCCATACTCTTTTGCTGCTTCTGCAGATTGTCTATATATATTAACCATTATATCTTTTAATTTATTATCAACTTCTTCAAATGTCCATGATAGTCTCATGCTATTTTGTGACATTTCTAATGCTGAACAAGCAACTCCACCAGCGTTTGCAGCTTTTGCAGGCCCAAATAATACACCATTTCCTTGGAACACTTTTATAGCTTCTAAGCTTGAAGGCATATTAGCACCCTCTGCAACTACTTTAGTTCCATTTTTAACTAAAATTTTAGCAGATGCTTCATCTATTTCACCTTGTGTTGCACATGGAAGAGCTACATCACACTTAATACTCCATATTCCTCTGCATCCTTCAACATACTTAGCTGATGGAACATAGTTTAAGTAATCTTTAATTCTACCTCTTTTAACTTCTTTAATTTCCTTAACTGCATCTAAGTTAATTCCGTTTTCATCATAGATATATCCATTAGAATCACTTAAGGCCACTACCTTCGCCCCTAATTCAGTAGCCTTCTTTGTTGCGTATATAGCAACATTTCCTGATCCTGATATAACTACAGTTTTACCTGCTAATGATGAGTTATTATCCTTCATCATCTCTTCTGTAAAGTATATTAATCCATATCCTGTTGCTTCAGTTCTTGTTAAGCTTCCACCATAAGTTAAGCCTTTACCAGTTAAAACTCCAGGATCGTTTGCTCCTCTTAGCTTTTTATAATATCCATACATATAACCAATTTCTCTTCCACCTACACCTATATCTCCTGCAGGTACATCTGTATCTTGACCTATATGTCTATAAAGTTCTGCCATAAAGCTTTGACAGAATCTCATTACTTCTCCATTGGATTTTCCTTTAGGATCAAAATCTGATCCACCTTTTCCTCCACCTATTGGAAGTCCAGTTAAAGAATTTTTAAATATTTGTTCAAATCCTAAGAATTTAATTATGCTTGCGTTAACTGTTGGATGGAATCTAAGTCCTCCCTTATAAGGCCCTATTGCACTATTAAATTGTACTCTGAATCCCCTATTCACTTTAACATTTCCATTATCATCTACCCATGGAACTCTAAACATGATTTGTCTTTCTGGTTCAACAATTCTTTCTAATAGCCCTGCTTCAATATATTCAGGATGTTTATCAAAAACTGGTGCAAGAGATAATAGTACCTCTTTTACTGCATCTAAAAACTCTTTTTCTCCTGAATTTCTATTGCTAACTTCTTCTAAAACTTTTAATACATACTCTCTTCCATTCATCTGTATCGCCCCTAACATTTTTCTTTTATTAAATAATACACTATTTTTTTAACAAATTCTATATTTTTTCATCCTTTTTTATCGAACTATTAAAAGTTTAACATATTATTTAAATTTATTTTATGAATATATCAACTTTTATATTAAAATACTAATACTAAGTCTAAAATAAAATACTATTTTATATAATTTCAATCTAAAAAAATTTATAATTTTTGAAAATCATATACAAGGAGACTAGTTATGAAAATTGGATATGCATGTACTCCACTTATGGTTCCATATAAGACAACAAGTAAATTGACTCTTTCTAATTATTCAGAAGAAAAAATAGCCTTATTAATAAAAGATAATCTAGAAGACTTATATTCTATACTTCGTTATAACAATTCTAAAAACATTAAATTATTTAGAATAAGCTCAGATATAATTCCCTTAGGTAGCCATAAAATTAATAATTATAACTGGTGGGATATTAACAAAGAGCTTTTAACCAAAATAGGTAATTATATAAAATCTAATAATATGAGAGTATCCATGCACCCGGGTCAATACACACTTCTAAACTCTCCTAAAAAAGATGTAGTAGAAAAATCAATACTAGACCTTAGCTTTCATTGCAAATTTTTAGATAGCTTAAACTTACCATCTAGTCATAAAATAATTCTTCATGTTGGTGGTGTTTATAACGATAAAGAGAATGCTATTAATAGATTTGTAAGTGAATATAACAATTTGGATAGCGCCATTAAGAAAAGATTAATAATAGAAAATGATGAAAGATTTTTTTCTATATATGATTTATTAGAAATAAATAGTCGTTGTAATATACCTATTATCTTTGATAATCTACATTATGAATGTTATGGTGATACATCCATCTCCATTCCTAAGCTACTTCCCATAATAAAAAAAACATGGAAAGATAGCGACGGTGATATGAAAGTACACTACAGTATACAAGATGCTACAAAAAAACGTGGTGCTCATTCCCCAACAATATTTATAGATACTTTTTTAGAATATTTAAAAAGCTATGACTTTTCAAATATAGATATAATGTTAGAGGTTAAAGATAAGGAAGTTTCTGCAATTAAAACTATAAATTCTATAAACTTTCTTAAGGGTAACTTCTCTAACATAAATTTTTCAACTGACATTGAATCATATAAATTATTTGTATTAGAAAAGTTAGATTATGATGGTTTGTCAAAATTAAAAGATATTGGCTCAAAAAACAATTTTATAAAACTTTATAACTTCACAGACTCTTTAATCTATGAAGAATACAATGAAATTTCATTTAGGCGAGCCTTAAACCAAAGCTTTGAATCTATTAGACATGAACTAAACTCAAAAGAAATTAATCACTACAACAAAAACTATAAAGAGCAATCCTACTTAAAGTGTAAAGAATACCTAAAAAAAATAAGTGATAAATACAATTTACCACTTAATAACACATATTACTTTGTATATTAGTTTGCTATGCTCACTAAGAGAAATGTTTTGCTCTCGCAAAAGATAAATATGAAATTTTGTCTCAGAGAAACATTCAGAAAATTGAAGAGAATTATGTAGCTAATGCTACAGATAAATATCTTATTTTATTATAGAAAAATGCCTGAAGCATAATCTATATCTGCTTCAGGCATACTTTTTTCATTTAGTATGAATAATTCTCTTACGTAGTAATATTTCTCTATACTTAGTGTATACTTCTCCAGTCAAAGAATATATTTCTCCTTGCGAAGAAACTATCTTCTAATATCTTCAACTAACTTTTCTATAAACCTTACTTTCTTTCCTTTTATATACATAGCTATTGGAATATTAGCTAAGATTCCCATAACTGTTCCACATATTATATCCATCATAGTATCTATTAAACTATTATTTTGTGATGTAAATCCAAATAATTGGTCTGTACTAAACTCCCATATTTCCCATGCTCCTGCTGCTGCAATTGAGAATATTATAGAGAATACTACTCCCATCATAGGATTAACAGCTTCTTTATCATCAGTTTTAACTAATGTTAAATAGAATATAAATCCTATGTACGCTATTATTATCCCTGAAATTAAATGAAGTATCTTATCATATCCTGGAATTATTATATAGAAATCTAATACACTTCCTAAATACATCGCAGCAAATACAAATATAAATATTAAATAAAAACTTATTCTTGATCTTCTTAAGAATGTTTTCTTATAAACAAAGAACATAATCCATGCAGTTACTGCTGCTAATCCTATTCTAAATGTATGAACACCTTCTTTAGCCATCATATCATATACCAAAGTTATAGCTAATATGGCCATATACACTAAATTAATAATTAGTGCTTTATCTTTTTTCAAATCCAAAGCTAATGCCTCCTCTATCGCTTCAATATAGATAAAACTTATTATTTAAATGATTTTTCCAAATTACTTTTAACTATTAAAGCAGTTACTCCTCCTACTATCAATCCCCCAAGGTGTGCAAAATTATCTATATTACTTAATGAAACACCTATAATTATATTAATAATTATAACTTGAACAATATTCATCATATAGCTTTTTCCTATTTTATCTCTATGTTTAATTCCAAATATCAGCATAGCTCCTAAAAGACCAAAAATAGCTCCTGAAGCTCCTACAGATATAGAGTATGGACTAAAGATATAACTAAATATACTTCCTCCAAGCGCTGCCATTAAATATATTATTAAATATTTTTTACGTCCAAAAACATATTCAACTTCTGAACCTATTATCTTCAATGCATACATATTAAAAGCTAAGTGCATAATTCCACCATGTAAAAAGGCACAAGTTAACAATCGCCAAACTTGTCCATGATTAATTAATTCATTAACCTTTGCACCTAATCTTATCAACACATAAGTGTTGCTATCTAATAAACTTCTAGACATTATTGCTGTTAATATATAAATTAATATATTTAATCCTATCAATATATAAGTAAGTTTATTATCTTTAAATCTATTTTTATGCTTCTTCTCTTTTACACCCATATATTCACATACTTTAAGGAGAGGCTTACAGCCATCTCCGCTGTAAACCGCTCTTTCTTCAGTTAATGAATAAATAAGTTTATTATATTGTCCTAAATACTCTTGTGATATTTCATCTCTTTTAGTTGCAATAACTACATTTATAGCTACAGGCTTAGTAAATATTTTGCTTAGTTGTTCATAAGCTTCGGTATAAAGCACATTTGCATTATTTTCATCGCACACTATAACACAATAAGCATAGTTATCATTTTCAGATATGGCAACCCATTTATTTTCATTATTAGATTGACTAAAATAGTCTTTTATATAAAACCCATATCTATTAATTAATATATTAAAAAACTTATCTTCAAACTTTTTCATCTTAAATATCTTTCTCTAACATATCTAATAATTCATTAAATCTCTCAATAGTAGCTTCTAAAGGCTTAGGTGTTGTCATATCAACTCCAGCTTTCTTTAATATTTCTATTGGATAATTACTTCCACCACTCTTTAAGAAACCAGTATATTTCTCAACAGCATTTGGCTCTTTATCTAAAATTGATTTAGCAAAAGCTGATGCAGCTGCATAACCTGTTGCATATTGATATACATAGAAATCATTATAGAAGTGAGGTATTCTTGCCCACTCAACATCTATTTCATTATCTACAATTATATCTTCACCAAAATATTTTTGGTTTAATTCGTGCCATTTAGCATTATAGTCCTCTGCTGTTAAAGGCATACCTTTTTCAAAGCTTTCATGAGTGTAAAGTTCAAATTCTGCAAACATTATTTGTCTAAATACTGTTGTTCTTATTTGCTCTAACTCTTGATTTATTAAATAAAGCTTCTTCTTTTCATCAGTTTCTTTATTTATTAAATGATGAATAAGTAACGCTTCATTAGTTGTTGAAGCAACTTCTGCACAGAATATTGAATATCCAGCATAATAATAGCTTTGCTATTTTCTTGAATAGTAAGAATGAATTGAGTGACCCATTTCATGAACTAATGTAGATACATCATTTAAATCGTAATTATAATTTAATAATACGAATGGTTTTGTATCATATCCACCCCATGAATATGCTCCACCTCTTTTTCCTTTATTGATGTATTTATCTATCCATCCACCTTCAATTCCACCTTTAAATATTTCTAAATATTCTTCTCCTAGTGGATTAAGTCCTTCTATAGCCATTTCAACGCCTTTATCAAATTCTACATGCTCTTTATCAATTTCTATAACTGGAACATATAAATCATACATATGCATTTCATCAAGTCCAAGTAATTTCTTCTTTACTCTTACGTATCTATGAAGTGATTCAATATTATCATTTATAGTTTTAATAGCATTCTTATAAACCTCAAGTGGAATATCCTCAGGCTTTAAGGCTGATTCTAAAGCACTATTATACTTTCTTACTCTTGCAGAGAAATTAAAGGCTTTTATAGAGCTAGAAAGTGTTGTAGCTAAAGTATTTTCAAAATCCTTATAATGTCCAAATAAATCTTTAAATGCAGCTTCTCTGACACTTCTATCTTTAGATTTTATAAACGAAGAGTAATTTCCTTCTGTTAATTCTACTTCATGACCATCTTCATCTTTAATATTTCCAAACTTCATATCAGCATTAGTCATTATATTATGAATTGATGATGGTGCATCAAGACAATCAGATGCTGCAGCTAAAAGTTCCTCTTCTTCCTTACTTAATACATGAGGTTTTTCTTTAATTATGTTAGTTAATAAAAATTCATATGGCTTTAATCCATCTAATCTTTTTATCTCTTCCTCTATAAATCCGTCTGGTAAACTTAATAGTTCAGGAACTAAATAAGCTGAATATGTTGCATACTCTGCCATATAAGCATCAATCTTATTCATCATACTTTGATACTTAGGATTTGATGTATCTTCATCTGATTTTAAATGTGCATAAACATATATCTTTTCAGCTTTTCTAGAAATTTCTTCGTTTAATTCTAAGTATTCTATTAATACCTCTCCATTTTTAAGTTTTCCTTCAAACCATTTAAGCTTTGGCGCTTCTTCTTGAAGTTCTTTATATTCTTTTTCCCAAACTTCATCACTAGAATAAACTTCGTTAACACTCCATTTATCTATTTCTTGAATATCCTCTCTCTTCTTTAAAACCTTACTTTCCATAGCATTATTAACCATTATAGGCTACTCCTTTCTACTTATATTCTTCTTGTTTTCCTTCTATATCATTGAAGGCCTTTTCCATAGCTTCATGGATTAATTCTAAAGCTAAAGATAGTTTCTCATTAATATATCCATGATCATCCTCATATTTAAATGTAATTAAGAATGTTGGATTGTATTCATCATCAACATCTTCAATCTTAAATCCTTCCTCTTCAAATATAGAATAATTAAATACATCGTATATAGCAGAGTATTCCCACTCTTCAACATCTTTATTTGTGTCAAATTTTAAATAAACCGTATCTCCCTTTACATAAAAGCCTTTTACATATTCAGCTTCAACAGATACTTGATAACTTCCTAATTCTTTTGTAACAAATCCTGTTTCAACATCTCTTTCCATTAATATTAAACTTGAGTAATCCATATTTATGTTCTCCTTCTATTCTTCCATTGTTTTCATTTTTTTGTCTTATCCTTATTATATGTTTCCTTCTTTAAATATACAATATCCACTTTACATATTTACAATTTATGGTAATATATTAACATAGAGTTTTTTTGGGGGCGATTTTATGGTGCAAAAGCGTTCTAAAAAAAATAGGACATACACTAGAGTCCAACGCTTAAAAAAACGTAGAAAAAAGTTATTTACAATAATTTTTCCTATAGTTCTTATTGTGTTATTGGTTACTGGTGGAGTCTTATTAAAAGTAAAGTACGTTTCATACAAATGTAGTAATTTAACTTATGCAATTGACTACTACTTCACTAATTGGAAAGATAAAGATCTAAGAATCAACAGAGTTCAAACTATGACTTTCGTCGATAAGACTGAAGATAAGGTTGTAGTTGAAGCTTTTGGGCTTAGTCATACTGAACCACATCAAAGCACTACATTAGTAGGTGAATTAACAAAAGATCCTAATGGCTCATGGGTAATGAAGTCCTTAGCAAAAAAGGATAGCTCACAAGAAAATGTAGAATAAATCAAAGACAGTAGATAAGTTACATAACCTTTCTACTGTCTTTTTTCCTGCTATTTATCAGCTAATATATGATCGAATCTTCTTCCCATTTCAAAGCTATGGTAGTTAACTCCATCCTTTGAGTGATTATCTATAAAATCTTGTAACTCTATTTCGTAAGTTTCACAACCATCTAATTCGATTGTTATCATATCTTCATCATCAATTTCAAAATTAGTTATTTCACCGTTATCAATTTCTTCGTTACCATAGTGGAAAACTACTCCACAATCTACTAACTCAGTGTACAATTCTAATAGTTCTTCTCTTGTGTCTCTTGTCATATTTCATTCTCCTTTGCATAATCAGACCTTACCTTTAAAAAAGTTATGTAAAAGGTGGTGCCTACTAAAACTTCACTTTCTGCAACTATACTACCATTATGAGCTTCTATTATCTTTTTAGTTAAAGATAATCCTATTCCAATACTTTTAGGATTTAAAGAATTCTTTCCCTTATAAAATCTTTTAAATATATTTTTAAGTTCTTTCTTTTCTATCCCTTCCCCATTATCGCTTATAGTTACTGTGACACTTAATGGAGTTTCTTCAAGACAAACTTTTATACTTCCTCCTAAAGCTGTGTGCTCTATAGAATTTTTAATAATATTACTAAAAGCTTCTCCGATCCATTTCTCATCATGAAAGTAAAGGCCCTCACCCTTAAAATCTAATATAATATTTTGTTTCATTTCATCAGCTTTAACTTTTAAAGGCTGCATACAATAATTTATAGTATCTTTTAAAGAATGTAAAGACTTATTATAATTAATTGCATTACTTTCTATTCTAGCGTATTTTAACAAAGTGGTAATAAGCCAATCCATCCTGTCTAACTGGTCTGATGTTGAGTCTATAAACTTAGTTCTAGTTTCACTATCCATATTATTATGATTCTTTAAAATATCATTATACGTAATCAATGCAGAAAGTGGAGTTTTTAATTGATGAGATATATCATTAATAATATTTTTTAAGTTAACCTTTTCTGCTTTAAGATCACTTAAGGCTCCTTCAAGCCGTTCTCCCATATCTATAAACTTATTATAAAATACTGCTAGTTCACCTTCATTTAATGCTAACTGCTTATTATTAAACTTTCCTTCAACCATATTATCTGCAATTTGTCCAAGAGTATTTAAGTTTTTAAAAATAGGTTTAATTATATATATAAATAAAGTTAATAATATAGCCCAAACTATTCCTACGAAGCCTATCCATATTTTTTTAAAATTATCATATTCATTTTTTATAACAGCATTCTTATATGGCAATATATTATCATTATAATAGTATTTATCCATCACTACTTTTCCAACATCGTAATACTTACCATACTCACCTTTTGTAATAATAGGTATTATCTTTTCCTCGAGCTCAGGATTTTGTTCTAATATAGCTCCTACTAAGGCTATATTCTGTTCTCCATATCTTGAACTAATATTATTAAACCAATTATTTAAAAATAACATTGATATTAAAGTAAATATTACAAAAGAAATAGCTGAAAGTATTATTATATTTTTAATCTCCCTATTTTTTAAAAGATTCATATAATTATCCCTCCACTATTCTTTCTGCCCATCTATATCCTATACCTCTTACAGTTTCTATATACTGCGGATTTTTAATATCATCTTCTATCTTTTCTCTTAATCTCTTTATATAAACAGTAAGTGAATTTCCATCAACAAAATTTCCATCAACATCCCATAGCTTTTCTAACAATGTAACTCTTTCAATAGCATTACCTTTATTCTTGATAAGAATTAATAACAATTTATATTCTATGGCTGTTAAATCTATATTAAGTCCATTCTTATAGACCTTATACTTTAAAGGTTCTATAAGTATATTGCCAGTTTTTATTATTTCTTCAGAAGACTTAGTATTTGTTATTTCTTTTCTTCTTAGTACAGCATTTATTCTTGAAATAAGCTCTTTAACTCTAATAGGTTTAGCTACATAATCATCTCCACCCATATCTAAACCTAAAACAACATTAACCTCTTCATCGCAAGCTGTCATAAAAATTATTGGTACCTCACTTTCTTTCCTTATTTCCCTACAAAAATCATATCCACTACCATCAGGTAACATTACATCAAGTAAAATTATATTAAAATCTAAGGATTTATATTTTTCCCTAGCCTCTTCTAAATTCTTTGCATGTATAACATCAAACTCTTCTTGCTTTAGCGTATACTCAATTCCTAAAGCTAATGGCAAATCGTCCTCTACAAATAAAATCTTAATCATATTCTCTCCCTCAATTTATAAATTCTAAAAAAGGAGCAGATAACCATCTACTCCTCTATATCCTTCTTACTTCAGTATTAACACCTATATTATAAACCACTTCTCAACAGTTATAAACCATTTATTCCTCATTTCGTATAGCCTCAACTAAACTTATTTTTCTTAATTTTCTTAAAGGAATTAAACTTGCAACTAGACTAATACCAATAATGCTTATAAATCCAACTATAAATGGTGCTACAGGAATACTGTAACTCAAACTTACTCCGTTACCTAAAACTTTAACCATAACACTTACTAGTATCACCGAGATAATTCCACCCCAGAAGGATGCTATTACTCCATATAAGCTTCCTTCTAAAAGTATCATCTTATTAACTTTATTTTTATCCATACCAATAGTGCTTAAAGTTGCTAATTCTCTTCTTTTTAAAAGTATATTTAATGATATTGTGCTTATAATATTAACAACACTGATTAAAGTTACCATAATAATAAATCCATAAATGAACGTATTTATTACCATCCACATCTCTTCACTTCTTTTATTATTATAATAATAATTATCGAAAGCATACCCATACTTGGATAAAGATCCTTCAACTTCATTTAATATTTTTTCAATATTATTGTCGGCTGAACTGTCTATGCTTACTCCTAATATCATGCTTGAATATGCATCAGCATCTAAAACCTCATACATTTGTTTAGATAGTATCATTCCAAAGCTTCCTTGATATCCATATTCACTTAATATATCTTTTTCTATAATTTTCTTAACCACTACATCATATACATTCTCTTCTTCTATATCCTTAGCAATATTATTTCTAAATTGCTCTGACTCTATATATTCATATGCTTCTTCATTATCTATATTTAATCCAGTTAAAGATTTAGGTATTTTAATAGTATCTCCAACCTTATAATTAGTAATTTCAATATTCCTCTTAGAACTTCCATCATTGACTACTATATTATTAACTAATATAACACCATTTTCACCTAACTCTTCTTCTGATAATCCCATCTCATTTAAAGCATCATCATTGTAATAATATACGAATGAGTTAGTTAATAGCTTATAATTTGTAATAATATCTTTCGCAGAATATAACTCATCATTACTATTTAACTTATCTTTATCAATTACTAAAGGAATTCTCATACTAGCCTTTTCATATACATTATCTACACCCTTGATATTAGAAATATCTTTTTTCATATTATTAGAATCTTCTTTATTTGTATAGGATAAAAAATCAATAACACTAGATTCCTTTAAATATGCTAACTCTTCATTTTGTTTTATATTTAAGACATTGAAAACCACAAACATCACTAATGAAATAGTCAGTGAAAGTATTGTTACAGTGAAGCTTTTTTTATTTTTTCTTATATTCTTATAAGCTATCCACCCTTCAATACCAAATATCTTTCTAATAGAATTTCCTTTAACAAACTTTTCTTTATATTTGCTTACATATCCATTATTTTTTAATATATCTACTGGTGATATTTTCCCTGCCTTTTTTGCTGGTCCATAAGTTGCTATTAAAATAGTTATTATACCTAATATTAAGGTTATTAATATTACTTGAGGATAAAATGACATTACAAACTCTGTTTCTAACATACTTAATAATTCATCTTTAAGAATTCTTGTTGTAATATCTACTCCTAAAAATCCAAATAATACTCCAAAAGGTACTGCTATAAGACACATAATTAGACCTTCTTTTAATACTATGTTTCTTATTTGCTTTGGTGTAGCTCCAATGCTTCTTAGAATACCAAACTGATTAATTCTTTCAGCTAGTGATATATTAATAAAATTATATATAAGAAATACTGTTGCCATTACTATAATTGTTACCACTATGGTTATCAAACCTATTATTGCTGTATTAATTCCTAAATATGAGCTTTGTCCCTTAAGTGCTAGTAACTCATCATTTATATCTACCATTGATACACTTTGTAATTTTTCAGCTTTTTCATATATTAAATTTACCTTGTCTTTTTGGTCTTTTAAAGAAAAATAGAAGTTATACTCATTTCCATATATATTATCTGAACCAATAACTTTAGCATCATAGGAACTACCACTTGCCATATCAGGGTAATAAAATCCAACTATTTCATAAGTTAGCTTCTCTCCATTTTCTAATCCAACTAAATTTATCTTATCACCTATACTTATATTGTTATTAACCTTAAATCTATTGTCTATCATTATTTCTTGAGAATTTTCAGGTACCCTACCTTCTATAACCTTGCTACTAAATACATTTTTAATTCCTTCAGCATCATAATTATTAATATCTATGCTTATCTCTTCATTTATATCTTTTTTATAACCTCCCTTATACCCCTCAGTAGCTGTATTATATAAATCTACATCATTTTTAAGTAATTGCGAATCTTCTTCAGTAACTCCCCAATACTCAGCTTCATAATTTCCTTTTTGAAGCATTGCTCTATTTACCATTACATTCTTAAAGCTATATCCAAAAAATCCAACGCCACTTATTAGAGCTAAAGAAAGTATAAGTCCTATTATAGTAAATATACTTCTTTTCTTATTCTCTTTAATATATCTAAATGTAATATCAGAATAATTTCTCATTATATCATCACCTCATCAGCAGTGATTTTTCCATCTTCAATAGTTATGACTCTATCAGCAGCTCTTGCTATATTTATATCATGCGTAATTAAAATTAAAGTTTGCTTATATTTTTTAGCTGAATATTTTAGAAGTTCTAATATTTCCTTTGAATTTTGAGAATCAAGGTTCCCTGTTGGTTCATCTGCTAATATAACTGCTGGTTTATTAGCTAAAGCTCTACCTATAGAAACTCTTTGTTGTTGTCCTCCAGATAATTCTGATGGATGATGCTTCCTTCTATTTTCTAATCCTAAAAGTTTTAAAAGATCCTCTAGATATTCCTTATCTATTTTCCCTCCATCAAGAAGTACTGGCATTTCTATATTTTCTTCTGCAGTTAAAACCGGTATTAAATTAAAGAATTGAAATACAAATCCTATTTTTCTTCTTCTTAAAACTGATAACTCCTTCTCCTTTAATTTATAAACACTCTCACCTTTTATAATAACTTCACCTGAAGTTGGTTTATCAACACCACCTAGCAAGTGAAGTAGTGTACTCTTCCCTGACCCTGATGGTCCTACTATGGCTACGAATTCACCTTGCTCTATTTCTAAATTTATATCTTTTAATGCTTCAACCTTAGCTTCTCCACTACCATAAACTTTACATAAATTCTTTACTTCTATAAGTGCCATAATTATATCTCCCCTTAAGCTTTTATTATTATGATTTTATTATAAATTAACAATATTAATTTTATATAAATTCAAATATTACAATTTAGTAATATTTCGTGACAACTTCTAGTTGTCAAAATCGAAACCTTTAATTGGTAGTATAAAGTTTTTTCATAATATATACTTTAGCTATGAGGTGATGATTATGAATTTTAATGATAAACTACAAAAACTTAGAAAAGATAAAAGTCTTCCACAAGAGGCTCTGGCTGAATTAGTTAATGTCTCTAGACAAGCTGTTGCAAAATTGGAATTAGGATGTTCTTACCCTGATATAGATAATCTAATTACACTAAGTGAAATTTTTAAGGTATCTATTGATAAACTTTTAAAACCTTCAGATGAATGCTCATTAAATACTGACAATACATCTGAATTTGAATTTTCAGAACTACTTATAAAATTCTTATGTAGAGCTAAAAAAGCTACTTATGCTGGAAAAGGCCCTAAATCCCCATCTTCTAGACCTAACTCACACGACTTACAATATAACGAAGATAATTTATTATATATAGATACATTTTTAGGCGGGGAAAGTTTTGCTGGTGAAGAAGGCCTGTGGATAGACTCAACTCCAGTTTGGTCTATGAATTATATGGGTAGAGTCTTAAGTGAAGAATTCTCAGGTTCATTCTTAAAAGAAGTTCTATCATTAGTACCTGAAGATAATCCTTACAGAGGTCCAATTGTATATGAAAATGGTGACTATAAATATCACTGTATTGTTAATGGTTCTTTTGAATGGTTCAATGGCTATGAAGAGATTTTTTATAAAGACAAAAAAGTATTTGAATGTATGTTTCATGGTGGCTTAGTAAAATAAATATATTCATAACAAGTAATTTTTAAAATTAATTAGTAATAAAATTTTATTTATAATTTAATTATAGTCTATGCATATATTTTTATTTTTGAAAAGGAACATTTACTATAAATGGTCTTTATACAACTTAGAATTAAAAATACCGTATATTCGTTTGAATAATACGGTATTTTAACAAATTTATTATTTCAAGAAATATAAAGTTTAAATATACATTAAGTATATAAGTATTAATGAAGTTAAGCTAAAAATAATAAAATCAATAATAGCTAATTTATATTCTTTCTTTATAAGCGATATTACAAGTACAACAATACTTAATGCTATATTAATACCAGCTAAAATAAAGTTAGTAAATAGTCCCCTAATAAATATAGATTCTAATATATACATTCCTGTAATGATAAATAGAATAATATGCATTATCTTAATCCCATTACTTTTGTTAAAAAAGATATTATTAATCATCATATCTCCCCTCCTTATATAACTTTTAATACAGCAGTGCTTTAAGGTTATTCGGCTTAAATTGATAATTCTTTTTAGGAATAATATCAATTATTGAAGCTTTATTATTAACTACTGTGGAATTACTATTGTATTTTCCAGAATATAATTATATAACAAACAAACTATAATCACATTAATTTCTTATAACTTAAAATGTCGTATATCCACTTTAAAATAATACAGTATTTCTAATAGTTTAATTTTTATATCTAATTTCTTTCTAACATATTGCATATTATAAGTTAATAGTTATATAATTATACATAGGTATACTATGTATCGTATTACTATGTAAAGAGGTGAATTTATGAAAATTAACAAAGAACTTTTAAAAGGTAGTACAACAGTACTAATATTAAGTCTTCTTAATCGCAAAGATATGTATGGTTATGAAATGATTAAAGAAATGGAAGAAAGATCAAAAAATATATTTTCTTTTAAGGAAGGTACTCTTTATCCTATACTTCATAGTTTAGAAAATGAAAATTATATTGAAGCTTATTGGGATTCTAGTAACGGTAACAGAAAAAGAAAGTATTATAAGATAACAGACGCTGGTAAAAAAGTGCTTCTTGAAAAAGAAAAAGAGTGGAAGCTATTCAGCTCTACAGTGAATAATGTGTTATGGGAGGGTGAATTATGTCTGCAATAGGAAATAAAAAAATTGATAATTATATAGATGATGTGTGTAGTCGTGTTAAAAATAAAAAGGTTCATAAGTTAATAAAAGTAGAACTGTTGTGTCACTTTGATGATATTATAGAAGATTGCTTAGATAAAGGTATGTCCAAAGACGATGCCATAAAGCAAGCTATTTTACAGATGGGCTCTTCCGAAGTTATAGGAGATGATTTAAATAAACTCTGATTTGTTACTTTTAGTAATAACCGCTATATTAGTTTTCTTTGGAATGTTCACATTGGGTTTTGTTCAAAAAAATTCTCCTATGAACTCTTTGGAATACTATCCAAATCTTTTAGGTAAATCTTTTGTTTATTTAATAATAAGTATTGCTATATCGTTATTATTTGTAAAATTAGATTATAGAAAACTAAAAAAATACTCAAAGTTTATTTATGCTTTTTCAATATTATTAATGATATTAACTACTTTTATCTCCTCTCCTGTTAACGGGGTTATAGGTTATATTCAAATAGGGAATTTCTCATTTAATTTATTAACTATAAACACTTTACTTTTAGTAGTAGCTCTTTCTGGTATTTTTGATAATTATAATTGGAATAGCAAAAAGCATTGCTTTATTGGTATTTTATTATTAATAGCACCTTCCTTAATATTTATTATTACACCTTCATTATCTAATGCAAGTATATATTTATTAAGTGCTTTTACAATAATGATTATATCTGGTTTTAAAGTTAGATACTTAATACTAACTATTTCAAGTTTATTTGCAATTTTTTTAGCCTTTTTATTAAGTGAAGCATATAGAATAGAACGATTTTTTGCTTTTTCAAATCCTAGTAAGGATCCATCAGGAGCTGGATGGATATATAATCAATTGTCTTCATTAAATCTTTCTGCTGGAATTTTAGGTCAAGGTAATAATCTTACTTCAATTACTCTTCCTGAGGCACATACAGACTTTGTGTTTACATCAATTATTTATAGCTTTGGTTGGATAGCCGGAATAATCTTATTAGCTGTAATTCTAGGATTTATTATTAGGATTGGGTTTATTGGAGCTAATACTAAAGATAGTTATGGCAAACTATTAGTTAGTGGAATTTGTTCACTATTTGCAGTGCAATTTTTACTAAGTATCTTAGCAAATCTTTCACTATCACCTATACTTAGTGTTAATATGCCTTTTATAAGCTACGGTGGAAGCCAACTATTAATAAATATTTTATCTATTGCTATTATTAATAATGTTTATAAACAAAGAAATACACCTTTAATTTCAACATTTTAAAGCATAAAAAATAGCCATCATATACGTTAGTTATGGTGGCTATTTTGATACTTTTTTATATTTTGAAACTATTATTTAACATCTACTTTAATAGCTTTATCAAATAGATATATATCATTTCTTGAATTATCTAAATAAGTAATTGAATATTTTCCTTCAACTAGAGCCTTGTGAAACTCAATTACAAACTCACCTGTTTCAGCGTTGTATTTAGTAGTTGATTCTTCATTTCTATAATAATCATCTACTGGATAACTTATATTTAATTCATTTTCATCTTCTACTATCATTTTTAAATCTCTATAAATACCTATTGTAGGCTTATAATATACTAATGTCTTATCTTCTTTAACTTCAACTTTTGTAATAGTTCCATACTCTTCCCCATACTTAGTTTTAATAATAGTTTCTCCATCTAAGTTTAATGGAACCTTGATTTCTTGAGGCGCTTCCCATTTTATATCATTAGGACTCTCTTCATAATCACTAGGTGGATTAGAAATAACATGTATATTAGGAATTATTGTAATGCTTTCTGTATCTTCATATATTTCCTTATATCTTCTCATAAATATATTACCATATCTACTTTCTGTATTTTCATTTCTATAAGCTGAAGCTTTATTTTCAAGAGTTCTACCTTTATCGTCTATAATTAAATAATCTAAAAAATTATAACCATCATAATCAGTTCTTCCTAAGATAGCTGTATTTATTGGAGTTAAAATAACATCTTCTAAAATAAGCCCTTCTTGAATACTGCTTAAATCAGCATTTATCTCTATTTCACTTACTCCATTTTTAAGCTTCTCGTTACTTACAGGAATATCAAAGTTCCAATCCCCTTTTATACTTCCATTTTCGACTAAGCTTATTTCATTTATTTCTAAAGTAAGAATAAATTCATCTGGAACCTCAATAATATCTCCTTTATAATTTGTCGGCAGCATATTGCCCGAATTAATAAGATAATTGCTACTTCCTACATATACCTTTCCTTCTTCATCATATTTAGCAGAACCAATCCCGCCAATAAAAAGTTCCTCTCCATTAACCTTAAAACTTTCATTATGAAAGTATATACTATTAAGCTTTTTATTTATTATTTTATCCCCCTCTACTGTATAAAAAATTTCCAAATCTATACCATCGTAAATAACTTTATTAATCGTTATTCCAATACCGTTACTTTCCTTAGTTATATTTATATCTGATGCATATTTATCATAATTTTCATAAGTTTTTCTATTAAAGGTTTCATATATATTTCTTAATACTGGAATATTTTTTGCATATGGTGTTACAGAAAAACCAAATAATCCTGCACTTAAAAATATAGATACTATACCTGCTATCTTTTTGTAATTTCTCTTTTTCTTTGTAGCTTGTACTTTCAGTAATGCTTCATCAAAGGCTTTATTAATATTATCTGGAACAAAATTAACTTCTTCCTTTAGCCTCTCTTTTACTTCTTTATCAAATTCATTATCATTTCTATCCATAAAACTTATACCTCCTTCATCCTTTCTCTAAGCTTTTCTCTTGCTCTTGAAAGTCTCGATCTTACAGTTCCCTCTGGAATTTCTAAAGTTTTAGCAATTTCTACAGTACTCATATCTTCAAAATAATAAAGTACTGTAATATTTCTTAAATCCTCGTTTAATGATTTTACTGCATTTATTAAATCCATATTTTTATATTTATCATCATACTTTTCTTTTTCTATACTATCCTGTAAAGACACTACTCTCTTATTTTTTCTTAATATATCATTACATTCATTAATTAAAATCCTTATTATCCAAGTTCTAAAAAAATCATCATTTTTCAAAGTTGATATTTTTTCAAAAGCTTTTATAACTGTATTTTGTATAGCATCTTCAATGTCATATTCATTTTTTAATATGCCTTTAGCTACCCTATATATATTTAATCTATTTTCATTAATAAGCTCAATAAAAGCTTCTTTATCACCATTTTTAGCTTTTGCTACATTTGACTTTTTCTTATAATTGAAAAGTGATATTAACTCCATTTTTCCTCCGAAAATTATTA
>OGIX01000271.1_pt1 | contig 46903 bp, 40 predicted proteins | sample 1571901 | NCBI WGS metagenome assembly OGIX01 (sample SAMEA2582102, study PRJEB24529) | metagenome | biome: Human gut stool | place: China | collected 2011
CCTTGCGCTTCAAGGTTATCTTGTCCACCACCTGACACATCTGCTGCGCTGCTATTGGAAAAGCCACACTAATTTGACCCACCCTGTCAAAGTATTTTAGACCCAGTAAAACGATTTATTATTGACCCACTAAATGCCCTGGTCGGGTGGGTCATTTTATTTCGCTATTACTTGGTAATATTCTTTGCTTTTATCTTTCTAAGACTCTCTCCAGTTAGTTCTATTTGATATGAGGTATGCACAATTCTATCTAGTACAGCATCTGCCACGGTAGGGTCGCCTATTGCATCATACCAGTTGTCTACAGGAAGTTGAGAAGATATGATAATCGACTTCCTTTCATGCCTATCTTCTATAATATCAAGTAATATAGGACGCTCTTTTGCATCTACAGGTACAAGGAAGGCATCATCGAGGATTAACAAGCGACATCGCTCTATCTTCTTTAGCTCTGTTTCTAACGTTCCTTTGTTCTTGGCAACCTTAAGTGTCCCCAGCAGCTTTGACATGTTAGCATACATCGTTCTAATACCATTTTTACAAGCATGATAGCCTATAGCTGTAGCGATAAAACTTTTACCAGTTCCTGATGAACCAGTAATAAATATATTGCGTCCTTGCTTGATAAAATCAAGTGAGAGTATTCTCTCCATTTTGTTTTGGCTAAGGTTGCGATTGATATTATAATCTATTTGCTCAGGATAGGTTTTATATCTAAACCCTGCTGATTTTATGAGTCTTTCAATGGCTGCTGCAGAACGATAGTCCCATTCTCGAGATAAGAGCCAAGATAAAAAGGCATCTGGTGTCATCGTATCTGCAATTGTAGTTGTTAGACTTTCTTCAAAGGCAGTTGCCATACCCGTAAGCCTCATTCTATGCATTAAATCAAGAGATAACTGATTCTTATCCATTTCTTGCACAATAGGTGCTGTCTTATTATTATTTAGTTCCATAGTTGTTTACTTTAATTGTTTGCTATTATTGGATAATTGCTTTGAGAAATAATCCTTGCCTCGTATGTTCTTATGAGTTTTTGGTTTATATTCAGGAGATAGCTCCATATTATCTTCATCCATAGATATATAGGGAGCATCATCACCCTTCTGTAGTATATCCTTTATCTCATTATAGCCATAGCGTCGTCCTTCCGAGGCACAGTTACAAGCTGCTACTAGACGAGCCATGCCATACTTCTTCTCCAGCGACATGATACCACGGCAAGAGCGGAAGGCTTTTGGTGGATATTTCATCTGCGTAGCGACTTCCTTGAGATAAAGCAGAAGGATGTTGTCTATTTGCCCTGCCCGTTGATATATTTCCTCCAAATCCTTTTCAAAGCTACCATGATGACCAGGAAGATTATGTGCATCTTTCTGTGAGTAGGTATAGGGAGTATCATCTCGCTGATGGATGGTAACTAACTTTAACCCATAGTAGATTTGAACATTGTCATTATCGTAAATAAGCTCCATACGTTTGCCGATATACTCTGTTGGAACACTATAACTATGCTTTCTTAGCATAACGAAGCTATTAGCCATGACAGTAGCAGACTTTCTAGACTTCATCTGATAGCGAGCGGTAGGAAGAGGACGAAGAAAATCTTTTTCCATTTCCTCAAATAGTTCTTGACGGGATTCCTTACGCCCACTCAATCTACGGCTGTTAAATGCTTCTAAAGATGTGCGTATAGCAACATTAAGTGATTCTAGATTATGGAAAATTTGCCCTTCAATATCTACATATACCGACCGATACATTAGCTTTACAGCATTCTCAACCAGTGCCTTGTCCTTGGGACGGCGCACCCTAGCTGGATAAACAGCCATGTCATAAAATTCAGCCATAGCAGCGAAGTCGTCATTGATAACAGGCTCATTACGATCACTGCGGATAACGGCTGATTTTAAGTTGTCAGGCACAACAGCCTTGGGTACACCACCAAAGAAATGAAGAGCATTCTCGCAAGCAACGATAAGGTCTTCCTTCTTCTGCGACCACACTGCCTCGCAATAGGTGTAATGACTGCATGGAAGGGTAGCCACAAAAACCTCTACCTTCCGCACCTCACCCGTCTGTTCTTCGACTATCTCTAGCTTATCACCTGCATAATCAATATACATCTGATCGCCAGCAAGGTGCTCTACATGTCCTACGGCTCGTGTTTGACATCTGTAGGCATGGATTGCGTGTTTGAAAGTAGAATACTGGTAACCATTAGGATGAGTTTTGAGATACTCCGTGTGAAGAGATAAGATAGAAACACCCTTCTTGCTAAGCCGTTTCACATAATCAGGAACAAGTGCCTCTAACTCCAACTTGCGAGCAGAAGGCGGACGGTTACGAGAATGCCCATCTGAAAACAAGTCCGCCAGCTTATCATCTGAAAGCGACAGAATTTGCTCCATGGACAAGCCACTTTCTTGGAATTTACGGACATACTTGCGGAGGGTGTTACGAGATATATGGAAAGTACTAGAAATACTTCTTATTCCCATACCAGATGCGTAACAGCGCAATAAATTCTTTAATTTTGTCATATAAATAATAGTTTTATGTTTTTAATGCCGGCCAGGGCAGTAACACAAAACTACAAAATGACCCTAAAAAACTAGCGTTTCAAAGGGTCATTCTTATTTTGGTGAGGTGGGTCTCATTATTTTAACCTTACTGGGTCTAAAATACTTGCCAGGGTGGGTCAAATTAGTGTGGCTTTTCCATGTAGCACTGATAGAGATTAAGACAATAAAAGACTATGTAACCGAAAAACGAACACGCTTATGGAGGAAAAGAGCGAAAAGGTCTGCAAGTTCCAAAACGAAGTGCAATAAAAGGTCACTCACAACACTGACCGACGTCACTCACAAACAAACTTGGGCAGGCAACAATACACGAGATTTTAACCAATTAGTATTAATAACATAAATTTTAAGAATTATGACAGAGATAATTGACACTCAAGAAACAACGAGAGAGAAAAAACAGTACGTTCGTCCAGAAATCACGATGATACCCATGCAGGCAGAGTGTACGCTGCTGGCTGCAAGCGGCCAAAATATAAATATTGGTGCAGGTGACGCTGGCGACGGGGATAATTTAATAGAAGACTAACCTACAATATATTATCAATAGCAATGAATACATTCTTTACACCAAAAACGAGTAAGATGAAATGGCTCTTATCCTGCGTGATAGTGCTCTCATTTCTTGTTTCATGCGCTGATGAAACAATGCTTAATAGCACAGATGTTAAGCAGACTACAGAGAAAAACATTGGTGAAACTTCAAGAATTGGCATTTCGGGTAATGCCTGTGTAGAGCTGGCTGATGTATCCTCCTCATTGGATGGAAATACTACAACCACACGTGCCGTTTCTGTAAATTCAAAGTATCTTCCAGTGATAGAAGGCACCGAACTCAAAGCACGAATCTTTATCGTACGTGTAGACAAAAACGCCAAGACGATGATTGACGGCAAAGAGGCGATGGACGGCAACAAGGTGGTGCTTGGAGCTGGAGAGGTAAAATTTGACAAAGTAAGCTACAATAGCGATGGCTCTATTGACGTAAAAACTAACGACATGGTTGAGTTTCATTGGCTCAACGACAAGGCATTTACACCAAAGCAAAATGAGGAATGGTATGTGTGTGGCATCATCGGAGGCGAATATAACCCAGACTTTGACAGAGAACGCAAAAATATGAGTCTTGACGACAAGACAAGGAGACGTGCAGAAAAGCTATATCATTTCTATGTAGACTTCGACCCTAATCACTCTCCATACCACAACCAACTTGATGCTAATGGAAACATTCGAGTTACCGTACCTTATGCCACAGGCTGGATGAAATTACAGATGAAAGATGGAAAAATCAATTTTGACAAATGGAAGTTTAGGTTATTGGGAACAATGATACGCTTCAAGGTGAAGCGCAATACCGACTTGGTAAAACCAGAGGGACATAAATATGCCTTTGCCAGCTCGCAAATCACTGCCCGAGGCGGTTTCCTGATGATGCCTCCCAGCCTGTTCCGCTCCAATGCCGATCTTGCTATGGATCATTCTTTCGGTCTCGATTGCGAGTTGCGCCCTTGGACGAACAGCATTGAAAGCAACTTCTACTGGATGTACGAAAATGACAGGCAGATACATTTCAACAATCCTGGCAACGTGAACCCACTCGACGAGAGCGCAGACTACGGTTCGCCACTCTACGAGTATCGCTACACCTTCGATGCCTCTGCCATGCGCAAGGGAAAGGAGAAAGCCGAGTACGACGAGTTCTACGTGTGGGGTATGCCCATACCTAAGCTCAACTACATCGGGCAAACCATGCTTACCGCCGAGCGTGGAGGATTTATGCTGGGTAGGAAACAGAAAGGCAACCCACGTTATCCGTACGCTGATGAATGGTTGGTTGGGCAGTCAAAACCTCAGGAATGGTCGGGCGAGTTCAAAGTTCTCGATTTCAAAAGCAAAAAAGTTAAAGGCTGTGGCTTCTCCACGGAAGTAGGTGTGTGTCGTCCACGTTTTAGTGAGATGAGAGACGGTAAGCCTGCCTATCCGTGGGCAAACCCTTTGGAACGCTTGGCGGTAACAAACAGCAAGACCGATGAGATGGGCTTCCACGACACCAACGCACCACACCCCAACGAGGCTGATTACGGATGGGTGAACAACTGGTCGCTCAAAAGTGCCGATATGAAAATGCGCTTTGCGCTTAACAATGGCACCATGAAGCCACAAGATTACCATCTTCCCACTGGCGAAGAATGGGGAATCGCCTTGCCTAATATCCTTACAAGCATCTATAATGGTACTTTGCCTATAGGTCTTACAGGCTGGAATAACATCAAGTCTGCTCCCAACCCTTACTTCGAAATGTTCGACCCAGAGGAAGACGACATGCGCCCCATCATCACAGCTGGCGAAACACACAACAGCAACAAGGCAGATATTCAAGAAGAGCGGTTTTGGAACAATAAACCTATCTTCTACTCCTACTTTATGCAAGATAAGAGCCGGCTCGAACTCTACGCCATTCGTTTCTACGGCAACAATAAGGAGGCACAGTCGCACAAAGACCGCCGTCCCTACGGCAACCGCTATCGCTGTGCCTATCGCTGGAGGTTCATGGACGCTGGCGGTCCCGATGCCACCAACGACGGACAGGGCATGCGCCTCGTGGTACAGAGCCGTTGGATAGGCAACGCCAACGTAACCGTGCGCGACATCATGGACGACAAGTGGTGGGGAGAATGTTCGGACAGCAACCCGCTCTATCGTACCGACTGTTATCGTGTTTTGCCCTGCGTAGGCTACCCCTTCCCAAAAGGCGGAGCTACATGGCGCATGGCATACTGGTCAAGAACACGCTGGAAATACGACACCTACGACAAGGACAACGAGCACAGCAACAAGACATTCTGCTACCGTGTGCTATCCAAAGACGGCTTCGACCGTGGACATAACGATAATGCCACCCTGCACTACGGCGTTCGCCTCATGGTAAACAGAGACGTGGACGAGTTCGGCAAGCGCGCCCCACGCCAGTTGCAGAAAGACAAGGACGAGCAACGACTCATACGTCGCAAATAGTATCTAAGGTGAGGGACAATGCGTGTCCCTCACTATAGTATATAATTTTATGTTAAGGAATGGCTAAAAATAACAAATACATGTTGGTTCCTATTGGTGAATTTATCCATAACACTGTGTGTGGTAGGCTTCTATGCTTCCCTACTTATATTTTTAGCTTCCTTACCCCCGTTATTTACAATATTTAACAACCCGGATTGGGTATGTAATTTTGCGAGGCTGTGCATCTCGAAGTCCATAGATGACTACGAGATGCATTTTGCGTGTACATAGACTTTTGAAAAGAAGACCGCTGCAACTCAAAGTTACATCATTCCATTTCTTTCCAAAGCGTACGATAAATGCCAATAGTTAGGTTTTGGAAGTTGCCTATTATTCACTATCTTTGCACCTTAAAAAATAAAAATACATAGGATTTACTATGATTTCAGGACAAATCGCCCTTCAATGGGGTAAAAGAACAATCTATAATTTGACGGTGATATATGCGCTGTTATCCACCATGCTTCTATACGGATGCGACGGTGACACTACAGTGAATAGCGAAAGTTCGTCTCATCAATCAACCACGATACGGCTTACAATAGAAGTCCCTAATGGTGGTGTAGATAACACCAAGATGGTAGCAACAAGATCCTTCACCTATGGTTTTGAGGGAGATATGGTCCCACCGAAGATGCGGCTAAAAGAAGGCGAAACAACTGAGGGACTTTGTGTTATCAGAAACGAAAACCCCAAGATACCAATAAAATTAGTACAGGTGAAATGGAAAACGCATGATGGTGTCTTGTGGTGCGACACTCTCAATGCTGACGTGGAGGCTCCTCACGATGAAAAAATTGGTAATTGGCAGGCGTGTTTTCTACTTGGTCATGGAACCTACGATGAGAAGACGCACAAAATAAAAATGGGCGTAGAGCGTTTGGCACGCCCCATAAGCCAAAATGAGGAGCAACTATGGAACATGCCTTACCTGTCAGCTTGGTTGCCCTTGAAAACGAGCGACGGTTTACACCTGCGTTCGCCACATGTGAGTTTCAAACCGCAAGGAGCGTTCATACGCATGAGATTGACAAATGATACTAAACATGACATGAGCGTGGCATCACTGCGCATGCGCCCCACTGACGATTCCATGCAGGCAGCACCATTCGTGTGGGAGGCAATGTGGCAGACTGATGAACGAGGGGATGCGCCTGTCGTTTCTCCAGTTTTGCAGAAAAGCGGAGAGGATTTCGAATGTCCACTCGCACAACCACTCACATTAAAACCGGGCGAGACATCAGCCTGGTATGGCTTCTGGAGTATGCCCATAGGTAAATCCGTAGGGTATTCGGGCAATTACTTCGTCGTACCTGCAGAAGAAGCCAAGATACATCGATCGCCATGGTGGCTGTACCACACTCCACTGGAAGGAAAAAGCAATGCGCAAGGCCCCGTGGCAGGTCGAACCTACACGCTCTCACTGAAACTGCGGCAACTAATCTCCACTACCTATGCCAACTGGATGCAGGATATGGAGGACGACCGACTGGTGTGCAAGATGTCCATACCCGGAACACACGATACAGGAGCATGGTCAGGCAACTGGTGGGTGAAGACGCAAGACAAGGACATCAAGGGGCAGCTCGAGAGCGGCATACGCTTCTTCGACATACGCTTGGTGCTTGCAGATGGTGTGCTAAAGCTATGCCACGCCAGTAATGTATTCGACCGCACGTTCCACAAGGATGTATTGCGTGCCACCGCCGATTTTCTGCGGGAGCACCCATCGGAAACGGTTATCATGACCATCAAGCGTGACCACGACTACGACAAAGATGGAGGTAACAAGTACCGTACGGCAGTGGGTAACGTGTTAAGGGCTGATCCCTACGTTACACCATACATTGCAGGATCGTTCAGTCCGACACTTACAATGGGAGAACTACGAGGCAAGATGCTCATCTTGAGCCGTGAGGGCTGGTACTCCACCAACTCGGGGTGGATAGACCGCTGGTATGATAACAAACAATTCTCTACCAATATCTACTCCACCAATCACAGTCGTACCACGCTGAATGTGGAGGACACTTACAGATGCGCTGCTGGCGACAAGGTGAATCTCGTGCGCCAGAACCTGCTAAAAGCCAGTGAGGCGTACGGTGGTGCGGCACCCGACTGGTTCATCACCTTCTGCTCGTACACGGGTCCAAACGGCATAGGCACACCCAATGCCGTCACAGGATACGTTGATCCGCATGTGATAAATATTCTTAAGGGAGACCATCAGTTGCGTACAACGGGTATACTGCTTTTCAACTTTGCAGGCTGGTGGGACAACGGACTCACCAACATCGCCATCAAATTCAACGATACTGCCACACCGCCGCTCAAGCAGTGGTAACAAGTTGGGGCAAGTCAACACACCAGCCGAGCCGTGCGTAATCCCCCCCCCGCGTGTCGGCACGGCTTCATAGCGGATTATTAAACATCATAAAACATATTACAGTCATGCTATATGCAATTATCATCTTCGCAAGTTTCTTTGTATTACGCTTGTTCTCCCTCGCTTTCTCAATAAGGAACGAGAAACGTCTCATCAAATGTGGAGCTACACAGTACGGAAAACGCAACTCCCTACTGCTGACGCTTGCCCATATAGCCTACTACTTTGGTGCCCTCTATGAGGGATATACCAGCAATATGGAGTTTGACAGGACCTCTGTCATCGGCGTGGCAGTCATGGCATTCGCCTACATCATGCTGTTTTACGTCATCTACAAGCTGAGTGACGTTTGGACAGTGAAACTCTACATCGTACCCAACCATCGCATCAATCGTAGTTTCTTGTTTCGTACGGTGCGACACCCAAACTATTTCCTCAACATCATACCAGAACTGATAGGTGTGGCGCTACTCTGCCATGCTTGGACAACGTTATGCGTAGGTCTGCCCCTCTACGGCTACCTGCTAATAGTTCGCATCCGTCAAGAGGAAAGAGCCATGCGACACCTGCTATCGTAACGATCGTGACCGACGTCGATAAACTTTATAAAATACTACCTATCATCAGGATAACTTTTATAAACAGGACAGCAATCACAGACAGCCGTGAGGCATCAAGGGGGGAGGAGTTTTTCTTTTCAGAAAAAACTCCCCCCCTGTGTGTTTCATCCAATATTCTTCCAGATGTCGTCACTCACGACGCTGACCGACGTCGGTCACGGTTATTGGTAGCTGACATTCGAGCTGCAAACCAAAAAACTTATCGTTGATGTGCTTTCTCATCCATAGACTTTCTCTTGTAGGGGAAGTTTTTTTTTGTTGGTACATCAAATCTTCCTCTCATTTTGTTTCCCACTTTTTCCCACTATTTCCTCACAGTGTGAACGTTTGGTTTTATCCGTTTAATTTTGCCAATATATAACATTATATATTCATCAAAATGTAATATTTATGGAACCAAACAACAATGACAACTATGTGCTGGTCTTGGAAGACCGCACGGAAGTGAAGAATGAGCAAGAAGCGGGAAAAATCTCCGTAGTATCGGGTATCGACGACAAGGGCAACCTCAAGACCACAGAGGCTGCCGCTGCCAATCAGACTGCGTTCTTGAAATTCAACAACAAGGACGGACTTCTAAAGAACTTCATGTCCAATTTCCTCAAACAGTTCAATAACCCGACTCGTTTCGGACTGTACAAGGTTTTGGCAAACAATGTAGAACAAGGTGTGGACAATCTTCGCACCATGTTGCAAAGTCGTGAAAAGCCAGAAAGCAAACAGCAACTGACAGAGATTGGAGTATCCTTTGACGATTATCTGCCGAAAAAGAAGAACGCCACAGCCATTGATGAGTCGAAGATTGATTGGAAGCAACTTGGTGACCTCGGTCTTACCCGTGAACGACTGGAACAAAGTGGAGAGTTAGAAAAGATGCTTTCTTGGCAGAAGAGTAACCTTATTACTATTGCCGTACCTATTGGTGACACGACCATCTACACCGAAGCACGTCTTGCATTCCGCACGGATGATAATGGCAATGTCGGCTTGGCTATCCACCCGTTACGCAAGGAGCCACAGCTCGACTTCCCCTATATGGGTTACAAGTTCTCTCCCGAAGAAAAGGAGCAACTCCTTGCTACGGGCAACCTTGGCAAGACAATCGAAGTAACGCCCAAGAACGGCAATCCTTTTTCTGCCTATGTCTCCATCGATCCACAGACCAACGAAATTGTTGCCTTACGTGCCGACCGTGTGAACATTCCCAAGGAGATCAAGGGTGTAACGCTCTCTGATGTCCAGTACAAAGATCTTGTGGAAGGCAAAGCCGTGAAAGTGGAGGGTATGACCGCCAAGAGCGGCAAGTCTTTCAACGCCACCCTGCAGGTTAATGCCGAGCGAAAAGGCATTGAGTTCATCTTTGACAATAACCGTGGTTTTAAGGAACGCCAGCAGCAGACACAGCAGCAAGGTGTCCCACATAAGCTTTGCGGTTTAGAGTTATCAGATAAACAGCGTGAAGCATTGGATAGCGGTCGTACACTATATCTAAAGAATATGGTGGACAAACAGGGACAATCATTCAATGCCTATGTTCGCATGGACAAGGAACAGAATCGCCCACGTTTTTACAAGTGGAATCCTGACAAAAAGCAAGAAACCGGCAAAGAAAAGGTGGTTGCCGTAGCAGAGGAACACAAGACACAGGTTGCGGTCAATAACCACGGCAAGACCAACGAAGCCACCAAAAATGTGAAAGAACCACTCAAAACGGGACAGACACAGCCTACTGCTGAGCAGAAGCAAAAGCAGGACGAGAACAAACAGAAGAAGTCCCGTGGACGTAAGATGTAACCTTTAATTCTATTATCAACTATGATTACTTGTATTATTGCCGAGAAACCCTCGGTAGCCAGAGATATAGCCCGTATCGTAGGGGCTAATACCAGACAAGACGGATATTTAGAAGGTAACGGCTATATGGTTACTTGGGCAATGGGACACCTCATTGCCCTTGCCATGCCCGAAGCCTACGGTTTTTCTGCCTATAAAGCTGAAGACCTGCCCATTCGTCCCAATCCATTTCAGTTAGTGGTACGACAAGTACGTAAGGATAAGGAGTATGTATCAGACCCAGCAGCACTAAAACAGCTCAAGGTGATACGCTCCAGCTTTGACAAAGCAGACCGCATCATCGTTGCTACCGATGCAGGACGTGAAGGTGAACTCATCTTCAGATACATCTATTCCTATCTCAATTGCCATAAGCCTTTCGACCGCTTGTGGATTTCCTCCCTCACCGATAAAGCCATCCGTGAGGGACTTTCCAACCTCAAACCAGGAAGCAGTTACGACAATCTCTATTATTCCGCCAAAGCAAGAAGCGAAGCCGACTGGTTGGTGGGTATCAATGCCAGCCGTGCATTGTCCATCGTCCGCAAAGGCGGCTATTCCTTGGGACGGGTACAAACCCCAGCTCTTGCTATGGTCTGCCGTCGGTACATAGAAAATCGTGATTTTTCTTCCGTCCCCTATTGGAAACTCTCCGTAGCAGCAGAGAAAGAGGGCGTATCGCTGAAAGCTGTGAGCAGTAGTGCATTTGACAATGAAGCCGATGCACAGTCCGCTCTCGCCATGCTTCGCGAACAGAGCCGGCTTACCGTGACTTCGGTCGCAAAAAAGGTGGGACATACGTCGCCACCCCTCTTGTTCGACCTTACCTCCCTACAGAAGGAAGCCAACCGAAAGCACGGCTTTTCAGCAGATAAGACCCTCTCAATCGCACAAAGCCTCTATGAGAAGAAAATCACGACCTATCCCCGCACCGGCAGTCGATACATCAGTGAAGACGTTTTCGAGGAAGTACCCACTTTACTTGGCAAGATAGGCACTGCACTTCCGACACCACTTAACCGCCACTCGGTGGACAACGGCAAGGTAACTGATCACCACGCCATTATCCCTACGGGTGAAACAACATCGGGACTATCGACAGATGAAACGACCATCTACCAAATGGTAGTCCATCGTTTCATCGAAGCCTTTTCTCCCGATTCAGAGGAGGAGAGGATGCAGGCGGAACTGACAGACGGTACAAACACCTACATTTGGAAGGCGTGCCGAAGTATCTCCTTGGGCTGGAAAGCCGTGCAGCATAGTACTGGCACGAACGATGAAAAAGGCAAAGAGGAAGAAGAACAGACTTTATCCGTATTGCCCAATCTAATAGAAAACGAGGTGTTACCACTGCTTTCTTCAGAAATTACCGAGCACAAGACCAAGCCCAAACCGCTCTATACAGAAGCGACTTTGCTTTCTGCTATGGAAAACGCAGGGAAAGAGGTCGCAGATGCAGAAAGTAAAAGAGCAATGGCAGAGTGCGGCATCGGTACACCAGCCACTCGTGCCAATATCATCGAGACATTGATTCTGCGAGACTATATCCGAAGAGAAAAGAAAACGGTAGTCCCGACAGAGAAAGGCTTGGCAGTCTATGAGATTGTCAAGGATAAACGAATTGCCAATGCAGAGATGACAGGCTCGTGGGAACTGACCCTTGCCGCCATCGAGGCTGGACAAATGCCACCCGAGAAGTTCGCACAAGGCATCAACTCCTATGTGGAGACGATTTGCGAGGAACTCCTTGCCCTTGCTCCACAGGTACAAAAGTCCTATCCCACCTACCACTGCCCCAAATGCAGCAATGAGAGTGTGGGCATCTATGCCAAAATTGCGAAATGCAGGCACGAGGGCTGCGACTTTCACATCTTCCGTGAAATCTGCGGCACGTTCCTTTCCGAGGACAATATCCGTGATTTGATAACTACCGGGCGAACGCCTATCCTCAAAGGCTTGACGAGCAAGGCAGGCAAGAAGTTCAACGCACGTCTTGTTTTGGGCGAAGACCACACCACCGCCTTTGAGTTTGAAGGAAAGAAAGGAAAAGCACGAGGGAGATAGTTACCACAGACTCAGAGATAAAACAAATTAGTTGGGAGATAGGAAAAATTATCTTCCGACTAATTTTTCCTCTCCATCTTAAACAGAAAAATTATGGCATACAATAAGAAAGCAGTCTTGGAGGGCAATACGGAAGCCATCCGTGTAATCCTCCGATTAGAAAAAGAACGACGTGAAGCCACCGAAGCCGAGAAAGTCCTGCTCAGAGGTTATCAAGGTTTCGGTGGTCTGAAATGCGTGTTGAACCGTTGTGATAATCCCGATGACCTCCGCTATTGGAGCGCATCGGAGCAAAACCTGTTCGCGCCTACCCAAAGGCTCAAACAGATGATTTACCGTGATGCCGTCGATGCCAGCACCGCCAAACGCTATTGGGAGAGTATCAAGGCAAGCGTACTGACCTCCTTCTATACCGACACCCGTATCGTCTCCGCCATTGCCGAAGCCCTTAGTGCTGCCGACGTGCAAGTAAGAAGGTGCTTAGACCCTTCAGCAGGTATGGGAGCCTTTACCGAAACCTTTGCCAAAAGTGCCGGTATGGTCGATGCGATGGAGAAAGACCTACTGACGGCGCGCATCACACAAGCCCTTCATCCTTACGGCAAGGATAATATCTTTGTTCGGCAAGAACCCTTTGAAGCCATCGGAGAACTGGAAGAAAAGGACAAGTACGACCTGATTACCAGCAACATCCCCTTTGGCGACTTTATGGTTTATGACCGTAGTTATAGCAAGGGAGAGAATATCCTTAAACGGGAATCCACCAGAACCATTCACAATTATTTCTTTGTAAAAGGGCTGGACACTATCAAGGAGGGCGGACTTCTTGCATTTATTACCTCGCAGGGTGTATTGGACAGCCCCAAGAATGAAGCCATCCGCCGTTACCTCTTGCAGAATAGCCGTCTTATCTCCGCCATCCGCCTACCTTCGGGTATGTTCTCCGAGAATGCAGATACGGATGTGGGCAGCGACCTGATTGTCCTGCAAAAACAATCGGGCAAGGAAATTGGTGAGGGCATCGAACAGCAGTTTGTACAAACCGCCTCTGTTCCCAAAGGCGACGGCTTTTCTATTGCGTTTAACCATAACTCCCTCTTTGAGGGCGAATGGAAGGACATTTCCCACCGCACGATTGCCACAGAGCGCACGATGGGTACAGACCCTTATGGTAAGCCCGCTTGGGAATATACGTTTGACGGCAGTATCGAGGATATGGCTGACAGTCTGTGTACACAACTATCCTTGGAAGTGGAGCAGCGTTTCGACCGCAAGCTCTACGAAACCGGCATACCCATGACCGAGGAGGAATGGCAGGTACACGTGGACAAGATGGTGCAGAAAGTGCAAGGAGGTCTAAAAACAGAACAACCACCTCTGTTACAAGAATCCAAGGATAAGGAGGAAAAGAAAGAGGATAAGGAAGATGAAAAAGAAGAAGAAAATGCTTACAATTTGATGCCCGACAGCACTAAGAAGCAACTTCCCAAACTCTATGCAACAGAAAAGCAACTCATCGGCGACCGCACAGCATACGCTCGCTACTTTTTCCCTATGGGAGCCTATACCGCCTATATGCTGGAATACGACCCCAAGGAACGCATCGGCTTCGGAGCCGTTACGATGGGCTATGGTTGGGAACTTGGGTATATGTCCCTCAAAGAAATGGAGGAAGTCAAGATACACGGATTGGGTATAGAACGGGACTTATACTTCAAACCCACTAAATTGCACGAGATAGCAGAACTGGAAGAGATTGTCAGAGGACAATACACTAAAGAACCCATCATTGAGGAAATCAAGGATGAAAGCCGTCAGGAAGTGCAGAAACCTGTACAGGAAGACAATCAACCACAAGCAATGGTAGAACAAGTCGAGGAGGTTTTGAAAGTCGAAGAAGCTGCGCCAGTTTTACATACAGAGCCTGAAACCGAACCAGCCCCAGAAGGTGTCCCCGTAATTACCCTTCAAAGACAATACGAACAAGAAAGCCGTGAAATTCGCACAGACGTGGAAGCCCCACGCGAGATGAACGGTCAGACGGTATTCTTTGATGAAGACCATCATCCGATTATGGATAGCACCATAGAGACAGAAGCCATGGAACAGTTCTTGTTTGCCCCAGAGGAATATAGTCTTTGGACACAAGATGTAGCCCGTGTAAATAATGAAATCAAAGAGGCTGCTCAACAAAAGAAGGTCAGCGATAACCAACCACTTTCTGCGAGCAGGCAACCCAAGCCGGCAAGAAGCACGCCAAGCAGTTCCCGCAGAAGCAAGAAAACTGCATCTGCTCCCGTCAGAGAGCCCTCGCTCTTTGACTTTATGGAGGAAGCCGAACCTCGCAAGCCACAGCCCATAGCAGAGGTTAAGAAAGAGTTTGATGCTTCACCGCGTCCGTTCCTTTCTTCTCCCGACTCACATTTGCGTGACGGCTCGATAGTCGTACAGAATGGGCAGGTAGGTTTCCTGTCTGACTTGAAACGACATCCTACCTTCAACCCGATGGACTTACCCTTTGCTCAGCTCTCACGGCTGAAAGCATATATTGAGATTAGGGAGAGTTATCACCGACTCTATGATTATGAGGCGAACAACCAAGCGGAGGACAAGGAAGAGCGTGAGAAACTCAATCGGCTTTATGACGGCTATGTAGGTCGTTGGGGGTACTTCAACCAGAAGACAAACACCGATGTCATCAAGATGGATGCCACCGGAGTGGAAATGCTGTTCTTGGAACGCTCCGAGAACGGCAAGTACATCAAGGCGGACATCTTCGACCACCCGACGGCTTTTTCCACCTCCGAACTGTCCATAGCTTCAGACCCGATGGAGGCATTGGGCGCATCACTCAACAAATACGGCACGGTGGAGCTTGACTATATGAGTTCTTTGCTTCCCGATATGGAAGAGAGCGATATGCTTTCTGCTTTGGAAGGACGCATCTTCTACAATCCCGAAGAGGACAGCTATGAGGTAGCCGACAAGTTTATTTCTGGCAATGTGATTGAAAAGGCGGAGCGTATCGAGTCGTGGCTCTTGGATCATCCGGAGCATGAGGAAGCGAAACAGAGTCTGACTGCCCTGCGTGCCGCCACTCCCACGCCCATTCCCTTTGCTGATTTGGATTTCAACCTCGGTGAACGCTGGATACCCGCGAAAGTCTATGGCAAGTTCGCCTCGGAGTTCTTCGAGACGGACATCAGGGTGAGTTATCATTCTAATATGGACGAGTATGCCATTGGCTGCGACCAAAAGAACGGTAATATCTGGCACAAATATGCTGTACAAGGTGAGTTTAGACGCTATGACGGACTCAATTTATTGAAGCACGCACTTCACAATACCATTCCTGACATTAACAAAAGCAAGACCATACTTGATGCGGAGGGTAATGAGAAGACGATTAAGGTTCGTGACGGTCATGCCATACAGATGGCAAATGCCAAGATTGAGGAAATCAGACAAGGCTTTGTAGATTGGCTCGGACGGACACCCGACACGTTCAAGGAGCAGCTCTCTGACCGTTACAACCGCCTTTTTAACTGCTTTGTGCGTCCCAACTTCGACGGTACGCATCAGTCGTTTCCCGACCTCGACCTTAAAAGATTGGGCATACAAGACCTTTATAAGAGTCAGAAAGATGCCGTGTGGATGCTGAAGACCAATGGAGGTGGTATCTGCGACCACGAGGTCGGTGCAGGTAAGACGCTTATCATGTGTACAGCAGCCTACGAGATGAAGCGGTTGGGATTGGCTAACAAACCGATGATTATTGGACTCAAAGCAAATGTATTCGATATTGCCGACACTTTTCGCAAGGCTTATCCCAATGCCAAGATACTCTATCCGGGAAAGAATGACTTCAGCAAGCAGAATCGCCAACGCATCTTCAATGACATCAAGAATAATGATTGGGACTGCATTATCCTCACGCATGAGCAGTTCGGCATGATACCGCAAGCATTGGAGATACAAGAAGCGATTTTGCAGAAAGAAAAAGATTCTGTAGAAGAAAATCTTGAAGTGCTCCGTATGCAGGGAGCGGACATCTCCCGTGCCATGCTCAAAGGCTTAGAAAAACGTAAGCAGACCTTGGAAGCCAAGTTACAGGACATTCAAGACAGCATTGCCGAGCGCAAGGACGATGCCGTGGACTTTAAGATGATGGGTATTGACCACCTTTTTGTAGATGAAAGCCACCAATTCAAGAACCTGATGTTCAATACTCGCCACGACAGAGTGTCGGGCTTGGGCAATCCGGATGGCTCACAGCGTGCGCTCAATATGCTCTTTGCCATTCGCACCATACAGGAGCGGTCAGGCAAGGACTTGGGAGCAACTTTTCTTTCGGGAACTACTATCAGTAATTCGCTAACAGAATTATATTTGCTCTTCAAATACTTGCGCCCGCAAGCCTTGGAGAAGCAGGGCATTAACAGTTTCGACGCATGGGCTGCGGTCTTTGCCAAGAAGTCCACTGACTATGAGTTTTCCATCACCAATGAGATTATTCAGAAGGAACGCTTCAGAACCTTTATTAAAGTGCCTGAACTTGCCTCGTTCTATGCGGAGATTTGCGATTTCCGCACAGCAAAGGATATAGGCATCGATCGTCCCGAAAAAAACGAGATACTCCATAACATTCCGCCGACACCTGAACAGGAGGAGTTTATCGGCAAGTTGATGGAGTTTGCCAAAAACGGTGATGCCACGCTTTTGGGGCGTGCGCCGTTGAGCGAGAGTGAGGAAAAGGCAAAGATGCTGATTGCAACTGATTACGCCCGCAAAATGAGCCTGGATCTACGCATGATAGACGAAAACGGGTACTCGGATCATATTGACAACAAGGCAAGCCATTGTGCAAAGCTACTTAATGACTACTATCAGAAGTATGATGCACAGAAGGGTACGCAGTTTGTGTTCTCTGACTTGGGTACTTACAAGCCCGGCGGAGACTTTAATATCTATTCTGAGGTGAAGCGTAAATTGGTAGAAGATTATCATATCCCGTCTTACGAGATACGCTTTATTCAGGAGTGCAAGAACGAGAAAGCCAAAAAAGCGATGGTAGAAGCGATGAATCGTGGAGACATCCGCATCATTTTCGGTTCTACTTCTATGCTTGGAACGGGTGTCAACGCCCAGCAGCGTGCGGTGGCGGTGCATCAACTTGATACACCCTGGCGACCCTCAGATTTGGAGCAGCGAAATGGTCGGGCAATTCGTAAAGGTAATATGGTTGCCAAAGAATTTGCTGACAACAAGGTCGATGTGATTATCTATGCCGTGGAGCGGTCGTTGGACAGTTATAAGTTCAACCTACTACATAACAAGCAATTGTTTATCAATCAGTTGAAGACCAACACGCTCGGTAGTCGTACCATTGACGAGGGATCGATGGACGAGGATAGCGGTATGAACTTTTCAGAGTATGTTGCCGTGCTATCTGGTAATACGGACTTGTTAGAGAAAGCCAAACTCGACAAGAAGATTGCCACGCTGGAATCAGAGCGTAAGAATTTCCTCCGTGAGCGTGATGCCGCAACGGGCAAGTTGGCGGAGATTGACAGCTCCGTGTCTTTCCATTCAGACAAGATCAAGGAAGCCAAGGCAGACTTGGCGTGCTTTGAGAAGCGTGTGGAGCGTGACAAAGAAGGTAATCCTATCAATAAACTTGTCATTAAAGGTGTGGAGGACAGTACCGACATAAAGGTCATCGCCGCCCGTCTGCATGAGATAGAGGAAAAGGCTCGTACCAAGAGCGAGTACAACAAGATTGGCGAGGTTTACGGCTTTTCCATCATGGTCAAGACGGAGAGCAGTTCAAAGGATCTGTTTGATTGCTCGATAAACCGCTTCTTTGTCAAGGGACAGGAGAGCATCTACTATACTTATAATAACGGTAAGTTAGCGGCAGACCCGAAACTTGCCTGCGAGAACTTCGTAAATGCCTTGGAGCGTATCCCTAAGGTGATAGAGTCGCATGAGAAGGAAATGGCAAAGGTCGTGACCAACAAAGACGTTTACACCAACATTGCCAACAGTTCTTGGAAGAAAGAGGACGAGCTTCGCTCACTCAAAGGTGAGGCAGCAGAACTTGACAGAAAAATTGCACTTACATTGAACGAACCAAATGAAGAAAATGAAAAATCAAACGAAAATGACCAACCCGAGTATTTAAGACAAAATAGTAGTAATAGCCCAAATACTAAAAAGGAAGAGGAGGGGGTAATTTATTCAAGTTCTATGAATAATAGAAACAAACAAGAAGAAAGTAAGGGATATATTGTAAAATCCAGACTGAGATAAATAGCGATGGTGTATCATAATTGATACACCATCGTATTATATTATTTCCACAAAGAGTATTCTCTCCATTTTTCAGGAAAGCCCATATCTTTCAAAACTACCAATTTGGGAGATTTGTCCAATAGGGTGAGCAAACTCTTTCTAAATGAGCTATCAGGACTGATTATTTGCTGCAAATACAAAATTACAGATAAGTAGGCAAACAACTTATTGTCCCTTATCGTTGCAGCTTCTTGCTTTGACAAGAAAGGATAATTCGTTCTATAAGGAAACTTCAAGGCTATTGTAAAGCGGCGATTCCATACACGACTATGATGGGCACAAGTATTGCGTAAAGACGATAAACCGTGCATCCAATTCTTCAAAATATCGACATTGTATAGTCCCAAATCTCTGCAGATTGTTTTACTAGAAGGATTATTCTTGTCCAAAGCAAAAAACAACTTACTCAATGTTCCCATAGAAACAACCTCTAAGGTCATCCACGCTGGCGGAAAAGCAGGTTCGCTATACTTTTGATAATAATGAGCTATAAATTCCTCATTACTTCGCTTGACCTCTTTCATTAAATCCCCTACAACAGGTTTATCATCTATAATCTCGTTGCGTGTCAATGCGATAAACTTATCGTGCTGAAAGTATAACTTATGATTGAGAAACCAAAAGGCGTCATTTTCATCAACGGAATAAGTTAAGGCGATTCTTGTTCTTAATGCCACCTCGATTTTTTCAATGGCATTGAAGATTAAAGAGCGTAAACGCCTATCAAAACAATAAAGGTCTATCACATCTTGAAAAGAAATGTCCTTTCTCAGAAATTCGTGATTAGCACCTTCCCCGTTATTTTGAAAAGGGTATGTGTATGCTCGTAATCTATAATAACTTATATTATAAAGATATTGGGACGCAAGTTTTTCGTCTCCAATATTAAGTCCTCGATCGCATAACTTTTTAACCTGCTCAGATGTGTCTATGGGCTTCTTTTCGTACCTCATAACCGTATATAAACTCGAAGACCTCCCCGGGTGCGCTGTTCTGATGAGAAGCGTGGGAGGTCATATTGACTGCAAAGTTACTACTTTTTTTTGAATGCGCAAGGAAAATGCCGAAAAAATCATTGCAAGCGATGAATTTTCCATTAAAAGTAGCATCAAATGTAGAAATTACAAATATTTTTTGTCTGCAACCCTATCTTTATCGGTTCAATAGTTTCAAACAATATATGGTAAATTCCTTATCAAAGAAATAAGCGAGTACTGTTATCTTTATGAGCGGTAAATCCGCAACTAACTTTTTACTTGTAAAGGTAATTATTTTGTTGTGTAAACACTTGCATTTACACAACAAAAATAATCTAATCAGGAAATCAATTACCAGCCATCTCGCTTCCGTACCATTTCATCTATCTCTTCCCGAAGGAAAAGCAATCGACCGTTAGCCTTGAGAAAGGGGATTTTCCCTGCCCAAACCCAGTTATAGATGGTCTTCTGCTCCACTTTGAGTATCTTGGAAACGTCGATGATGTCCAAGTATTCGGGTTTCAATGGAGGGTGAATGGTCGTATCGACAGATTGCTCTTGCAAAAACAGCAGATGGTCAAGTTTACTCTCAACAGTCATCAGCTTGTCAAACAAGCGTTTCTGCCATGTATCTTCGGTTCTTTGGTCTATGTATGACATAATTCTCCTTTTTGATAGTTACCACTTGTGTCTTGCGACAAGATACGCTGCTCTTTCATATAGGCAATGTACTTCTTTGCCGTTCGATCCTTGATTTCCATTTCACGCATCAACACATCGCACAACTCTTGATATGATAGCTTTAGTTTGGCACGGAATGCAGACTTTACAACAGCCAACAGTTCATCGGTCTTGCGTTTTTCCTTATCCTCTTTCGACTTTTCTCCACGATAAACGTGCATATCGGCTTCCTTGTCCCATCCAAAAAGCATTATCGGCACATCTAGCGGGCTTCCATCACGCACTTTCAATGCCTTGACGACCGAGTATTCGGGATTGTCATCTTTCTCGATGGAGAGAATGCCCGCAGCCTTGCGTTGCAGTTCAGACCCTATATGTCCTCTGAGTTTGATGCCGTTGGGTACAAAATGGAGTACGCAAATGATACAAGTATTGTAAATTCCTGCCAATCGATAGAGTTCGTCCACGATGGCTATACTCTCTGTTTCGTCGTTGGCGGAGCGTATCAGGTCTGCTATACCGTCAATGACCACAAGATGAATTCCACTGTGTTTGTGATGAAACAAGTCCATACTCTCACGAATGATTTTCAGTCTGTCCTTGCGTGATAGCGATGCTAGATAGAGGGAATGATAAAACTCTGGCACGGACTTGATACCAGCCCTGCGAAGTGTCTTCTCCAAGTTCTTATAGAGTTGTGCCTCCGATTGCTCTGTATCGTAGTGAAGTACAGCCAATCCTTTGGGGTTGGCAGTTACTTCCAATCCCAAGGTTTGCTCTGCCTTTAATCGTTCTCTCCCAAGAGTGCCAGCAAGGATGGCGGCAATGTAGTTGCTTTTGCCTGTTCCTTCTCCACCTGTGATACAAAACAGATTGTCCTGCGTTCCAAGCGGAACACCATTTACTGCCACCACCGACTTTGAAGCGTCTGGCGGATTATCGTAGTCTATCTCACAAGATTGCAATATCATCATCGTCTGTGCATACATATTGGTGAACATATCATTAAGAAGCACTTTCAAGTCCTTTGCTTCATTGCCCAAGGCAAAGAAGTCCGATATATCCTTCTCCGACTTACCCCCTTGCAATGGTAAGGTTAGACTCAATACCTTGTATTGAGCAAATGCATCTGTCTGCCGTTTAGCTTCCCTTACACCTGTCTCGTCCGTATCGTACAATATAATAATGTGTTGAAAGCGAAGCTGCAATCCTTCGATGATATTCTCAGGAATCTGTGCCGTCTCACTGTTGAAACAGATGGCGTTGAAACCATGAGCCGAAAGTGAAAGCACGTCTTTCTCCCCACCTGTGATGAAAACAACATCCCCTTTGCTGGGCAGCTGCTGGAAGCCAAAGACATAGTCGTTCACTTTCTCACCCCCATAAAGAAAGCGCAGCTTACTCTTAGGGCGATAGACTTTTACAAACTTCCCCATGCTATATCCAAACATAGGCTCATCATGTGTAGAACCAAGAGTAAACGGCTTTCCCTGATTGGAGACAGACTCATAGCGAGCAAGCGACTTTACATGAAAACGTTGCAGAGTCTTAGCATCAATGCCGTATTGCTCCCAATAGTCTAGTTCTTTGACATTGAAAGATTGCTCAATTAGCTTGTACCATTTTTTACCTTCCATCTTCTTGAGCTGGTTAGGTGGTTGTACTAAGGGTGGTTTGCAAGGCTTCATCATCATTGTGTGGGGATTACTATGTTCTTTCCTTTCAATGCAAATATTCAGCTGCAAGTCCCGATTTATGGTTTCAAGCACCTTAACAAAGTCTTTCCTCACGTCCAGTCCGAGCATTGTGGCTGCAAACCAAAAGCAGTCGCCGGAGTAGGCATCGTTGCCAAAGTCCTTCATTCGGTAGCAGCCGGACTTGTTGTCGAGATAGATATTGCACGATGCACGCCTGTCGTCATACATAGGATTTCGGAAATTGCGCTTTGGCACAAAGTCGATAGGCATATAGAAGCAGAACACATCCAGTCCTTTGTTGGTTCGGCTCAGTATTTCTTCTTTGATGTTCATAGCTCCTCAAATAAAGTTTGACCATCACCCATATATCCTTTAAGGACACCATCCTTGTAGGCGTTGAGCCGTTGTAGGGCTTCCACTCGTCTGAAACCCTTGAAGGAGGCACGTCCGCTCTTGATGGCGACGTAAAGTCCCTTGAACGGATAGGCAACGTGGTTGCATGATATATACCTGAACGGGATTGCGTTGGTGTCCCTCCATCGGGCAAGGGATGCCCGCGAAATGCCCAAGAGTCTGATGACGTCGGAGGAACTGAGTTCCATCTTATCCTCCAAAACGGAATAATCGCGTCTCATTTCCACGATAAAGCCGGCTATCCGCTCCATGTCGTTCCTTAGTGAGCGTAACTCTGCAATTACCGTCTTTTGTAAATTGTCTTCTTCTGTCATATGCCACTTCTCTTTTCAGTTTAGGATTGAATAGTTGCTCTCCGTGGATTATCATCCGTCTGGAAATTCAGAGTCCTTCCCCAATTGGTGCAATAACTGCATAAGATGCTGCTTAAATCTTCTACTGTCCAGCTTGCACAGCCGATTGAGAATGACGATGAGATCTTCCTGCTCCATTGTGGAGAAGCGAAGGCTTTTATGGGGCGTGGTTGCTATCATGGACTCAATCATACCCTTGGGGAGATGTATCAAGAGCACGTCCATATCGAAGGCTGCCGCACATCTTGCATAAGTGTTGATACGAAGGTCGGTCTGCATCTTGCAGTGTTTCATAAAGTTGGAATATTCCATATTGGCATAGCCTGCCCTTAGCTTGCAGTTTTTGCTGGCGGAGAGCATGATTTCAAGTGTCGGAAGTACAACGTAGAATTTTGCATTACTTCCGGAGTTTTGTTTCTTTGTATTCATATGTATCCGTCTTTTTGTTAGAAATAATGCTGCAAAGTTCTTAACAAATAGGGCTTTAGAAAGAATATTAAATTGCCAATATTGGCATTATATTGCCATTTTGCATTTTTAACATTATGCGTTATTTGTTGCCGTGTTGCCCAATACGTAGGCGAAAATATTGAGCCTGCCATATCAATCACACCTTTGGGACTGTCAGTGCATGGTGCAAGGTCTATCTATATATATAGACTTGCACCATGCACTGAAAATTGTAGCCAAAAGATTTCTAAAACATTTTCCCACAATAATTTGGAGGATGTTCTACTTTTTTGTACTTTTGAACCCAAGAAATGCAAGTGCGCATTTCGGGTAGCAGTATCTGCGTGTACTCTCAAAATACTCTGTTGTGGCTACAATATGGCTACAATTAAAAAGGATAAAAAAATAAAAGACTATGATACAAGGAGTTGCAGCGAAATGGTCATTTTCCTCTCTGACCGCATTCCACGGCTAAAAAACATATCCTTTCCGTTCATGGATTGGTAGTATGTAGTCATACCGTAGTTGCACATATAGTCATCTACCAACTACAATGTAATACCTTCTCTTTCACTGTGTTACCTTGTTTTGTAGTAATGTAGTAAGATAACAGTGAAAGAAAAAGGATTGGTACATATTCAGCTATTGACACCCCTGTCATATATGATGATAGGAATGACAGAACTCCTTGGATGCATCAACTCACTGCACACATGCTTTCTGAACAGGTGGGCTTCTACGCTGTCAAGTAAGAAGGAAAGGGCGATAATTGTAGGTAATGGGTAGAGCGGTGCGTAGCCCCTTACCTCCTTATCCGTGACTATTTTCCTTTCGTCTGCGTCCCTTTCTTCTGGATGCAGGACGGATTCTTCGGTTATCGTCCGAAGTCTGCCATTGACTTTTCTCCATGTAACTCCGAAGAACCTTGCAAGCTCGCCCTCGGTCATGGCTACTTCGCCTTTTCCCCTGCGGATAACCTGCATACCATTTCCCCACTCGAAGTAGCTGCGCCCCGTGTCCAGACGGATTGCAGCCTTGGTCTTTATTCCATCTTCCGTATTCATGCCGTTTCCTCCATGCTTTTGTTTCTGCCTGTGTTGGCAATAGCCATTGTACCTATGGTAATAGTTTCCTTTACCGTTACCTTATCATCCTCTTTGTTCTTTTCCTGATGTTTGGCGATGAGTCTGTCCATATCCTCCGAAATCTTGCAGTCCGTTACCTGCGCATAAATCTGCGTACTTGCAATTGATGCGTGTCCCATCATCTTGGCGATGCTCTCAATGGGAATACCTGCACTTAGACACATCGTTCCGAAGGTATGTCTTGCCATGTGATAGGACAGACGTTGCTTGATGCCACAAGCCTTGCCTACTATGCTTAACTTCGCTGCTAACACACTTCTGCTGCAACAGGGTTGAAAGATAAGACGATTATCCATATTCGTGTTATTGCTTTCTTCTTTCACCGCTTGTAGTTGCCTTTGCTGCTCGATAATCGTCTTGGCAATGGGGTGTAACGGCACAATGAACTCCACCTTGGTCTTCTGACGTTCCTTTCTTATATATATTTGTCCGTCCGCTGCGCTCTTGATATGCCCAAACATCAAATGTTCCATATCCGTAATGGCTAAACCTGTAAAGCAAGAGAAGATGAACATCCGTCTTGCAAGTTCGGCATCACTATCACATATCTTCATTGCCATCAGCTTTGCCACATCACTCTTGATAAGAAAGCGGATAGCCTTTTCTACTTTTTCGTATTCCGCATGTTCAAATGGATTATAGCGAATGATACGCTGGCTTACCGCACGGAACATTAAACAGCTCAGCCAACAAAGATAATTGTTGATAGAAGAACCTTTCAACCCTTTCTTTTTAAGAAAGAAGCGGTATTCCTCAAACAGTTCCTCCGTTATACTTCGGATTTCTATATCCTTACTCTCTAAGTCCTTTATAAACTCGCACAGCATTCTATTCGCATAGCAAAGGTTAGTGTATGTACCTTCTGCTTTTGACTTGCCCACACTTTCCTTTACCGATTGTAGTTCTGCATTACTAAGCTCCAACAAAGTGGTAGGAGAAGTTGCTATGCCCTGCAATCTGTTTTTAAGCAGTTCAGCGCTTACTACTCTGTCTTTTAGGAGCAGTTCCCGATAAGTCTTCTCTACCAGTTCTCTGAATGATTGCAGTCGAAGATTGATTTTCTTGTCCGTTGTCGGCCCCTGTTTAATATTCCACTCCGCAGGTTTACATTCTTCGTTTGTGGTAATGACAGAGTTCTTGCCATCTATCGTGATACGGCAGAGTATGGAGGTCAGACCATTTGCCTTGGTCTTTTGTCTGTTGATATAAAACAGTGTCTTAAATGTACTTCTCATCATGATTTTAGTTTTAATGCTTCTATTCTATGGCTAAATACTCATCTGCATATCCTCCGTGAAAGAAAGGAAACGCTCAAATTCCACAAATAGTTTTTGTGGCGTAACCTTTGCATATCGCTCGGTCATACTCACATTGCTATGCCCCAACATCTTGCTTACCGTTTCTATCGGTACGCCTTGTTCAAGGGTAATGAGTGTGGCAAAGGTATGTCTTGCTGTATGTGTGGTAAAGGGAAAGGCTATGCTAGCTCTTAAGCGCAGTGCTTTAAGATACGATTGATAAGTGGCATATTTCATCTGTGGCAATAGGCTTTCCCTTTCATCGCTCTTGTACTTCTCTATTATCCTGATGGCTTCGGGCAACAACTTGATACGGCAAAGTACGCCTGTCTTCTGCCTGTTGAACTTCAGCCAAAGACTTCCCTCATCATCACGGACAAGATGCAACCTGCTTAACTCCATCAAATCGCAATAGGCAGCACCCGTATGGCAAGCAAAGACAAACAAGTCCCTTGCAGTTTCCATTTCCTCCTCCAACTCTCCAAACTGTATGTTCATTAGTTTGTCAAGCGAACACCTGTCAAGAGCTTTGGGTAGTTTCTTGTCGCCTTTGCTTACCTTGACTTTGTCAAACAATAAAATATCGGCTAATCCTTCACGATAAGCCAATCTGCATACCGTTTTCAGATGGGTAGCGGCATTATAGAACGTACTTTCCTGAAACCCACAAATACCCATAAAGTATTGTTGGAAGTCGTAGATAAATTGTTCGGTAAGCTGTGAGAAAGCCAAATCAGCAACCTTATACTTCCTTTGTATAAATTTCTGCAAATGGGTACGAGTGGAATGGTAGCCAAAAATACTTTCCTCCTTGATGTCAATGCCGATATGATTTTCTTTCTCTTTGATGAGCCTATCCAGTCTTTCAATAAGCATACACTTAGATTGAACGCTTCCTTGAAATTCCTCTTTTATATCAGTTGCATCAAATGGGCAACCTTTGGATAGCAGAGATTGGTAGACTGCTTGGACGGATAGCAAAAGGCTTTCCAATCTGCCGTTCACTTCCACCGCCTCACGGCTCTTTCCGTCCATTCTACTTTCACGGGGATTCCACAAATCGGGATTGCAGGACAGCTTGCAACTGAACTGGGCGATAGAACGCCCGATGGTAATGCGTCCCATAATCGGAGCCTTTCCCGACTTGTCAATGCTGCTCTTTTTGAGGTAGAGCAACACCTTCATTTTTTCTGTTTTCATACGCTTTGATGTTTTGTGGCAAAATTACCAATTTCAAAGCGTTCATCACTTATGCAGAAAACTGCCAACCGTAGCAACAGCCACACGAGCGAAAATAATTCAGTTACCGAACATTACTCCATCGTTACCTATGACGAAATCGGGTAACGCTCTGGTAACTGAACTTCTGCCTAAATCTGCACATTATGACCCTTTTTGAAAAGAGCACTTCTATGCAAATTATTCCGTTTCCTGCTCATTATCAGTTAGGTTACCACAACTTCGACTTTTCTTCATTTTCAAGGATTAGTTGCGGTGTAAAACAATACTAATTGCAGCACAAAAGAATGCTTATTGCGAGGCAAAACAATGTCTCCTTTTCGCTCAAACATAGCATCGTTTCCGCACAAACGTTGCGACGTTTCTGGTTCCATTTCGGCAAGAAAGTTATCCTTCTTGCCGTTTTTTCGTATTTAAGATAAAAAACAATAAGAGCATTGTATTGCATATAACATTTTATGATTATCTTTGTACAAGATTAGAAATTAAAAAGTATGGCAAAGACTGACTGTCCGAACAAAATCCGTGTCGTGTTAGCCGAGAAGGAAGTAACAGGTCATTGGCTTGCTACCCAAATGGGTGTAACAGACATAACTGTGTCACGTTGGAAGACCAATAAAATACAACCGTCTATGGCACAGTATGTTGAGATAGCTCGACTTCTACAAGTCAATGTAAGAGACTTGGTGGATGCGGATTTAGATTATCAGAAATAAAAATAATTCTTATGAATACAGACAATAAAGAGTTGCTTTTGCAGCATGTTGCAAAACTTGACGAGGTGATTAAAGTCTTGAAAGAAGATATTGCGTGTGATTTTGAAGATGAGATTAATTTTCTCACCATTTCTCGCAACAACATAAGAGAAGCAGCAGAGAAGTAAATGAAACAAACACATAATGTAATTGACTTGTTCTGTGGTTGTGGTGGCTTATCTGAGGGCTTCCAAATGGCAGGATATAATATTGTTCTTGGTGTTGATAATAATGACCCAGCTCTGAAAACATTCCTTTACAATCACAAAGGCAGTGAGGCTCTAAATGCAGACCTCTCTGCTCCTGAAACTTTTGAAACCATTGAAAAGATTGTAAAGGAAAAAAAAGTTGATGTAATCATAGGTGGTCCTCCATGTCAAGGCTTTAGCCTGACAGGAAAGCGAGAGTTTGACGACGACAGAAACAAACTCTATCTTGCCATGATAGAGATGGTTAAGAGATACCAACCAAAAGCTTTCCTCATAGAAAATGTACCAGGAATGGCAACATTATATAATGGTGAAGTTAAAGACGAGGTTTTGCGACGTTTCAAGGAAATGGGATATAACATTGATTGCAAGGTGCTTTGCTCTGCTGATTATGGTGTACCCCAAATTCGTAAACGTCTTATCTTTGCAGGACTTCGAGACGGTGAGGAGAATTTTGTATTTCCAGAGCCTTCGCATACACCAGAGAACTATGTAACTTGTGAGCAAGCTATTGGCGATTTGCCATGTCTCGTTGATGAGTTAGGAGCGGATGTGATGGAATACTCTCAAGCTCCAATGACTGAATATCAAAAGTTAATGAGAGGCGACTGCAACACCTTGTACAACCATAAGGCAATCGACCATAAGCAATTTGTCAAAGACGCCATTGCACAAGTGCCTGATGGTGGTAACTGGAAAGATCTGCCCAAGGGTGTAGGTGAAAGTCGAAAGTTCCACATGGCATGGACTCGCTACGCAAGTAACAAGCCATCAAGAACTATTGACACAGGACACCGAAACAATTTCCATTATAAATGGAATCGTTGTCCTACTGTGAGAGAAAGCGCACGTTTGCAATCATTTCCTGATGATTTCGTGTTCCTTGGTAACAAAGGGCAGCAAGACCGTCAGGTTGGAAATGCAGTACCTTGTTTAATGGCGAAAGCTATTGCGGTACAACTGCTAAAGTATCTTGACAAAGAATAATGGCTAAAAAAAAATATAACACAATAGATTTGTTCTGTGGTTGTGGTGGTCTTCTTGATGGTTTCATGCAAGAAGGCAGCTACAACACACTTGCTTGTGTTGAGTGGGAAAAATATCCAAGTGAAACTCTTACTAATAGACTTGCTACAAAGTGGAAGCATAAGAATGCACAAAAAGAAGTCATTCGCTTTGACATCCAAAGAACCGAAGAATTGATAAACGGTTTCAAAGATAAAGAATACGGAGAAAGTGTTGGTTTGGAAAAACTTGTAAATGGCAAAAAGGTGGACGTCGTAATTGGAGGCCCACCTTGCCAAGCATATTCTCTTGCAGGAAGAATACGAGATGAACATGGTATGAGAAATGACTACCGTAACTATCTGTTTGAAAGTTATATTAAGATAGTCAGCTACTTTAAGCCCGACTTCTTCGTATTTGAGAATGTTATAGGAATGTTAAGTGCTGCACCTGGCGGGACACCTATTGTTGATAAAATACGCAAAGCCTTCAATGAAGCAGGATATGCCGTTATTGAAGACTTCAAAGAAGCCTTATACGATGTTGCGGATTTTGGTATTCCGCAGCATCGCCGTCGTGTTATTATACTTGGAGTTCGTATGGATGCTTTCCCTGTAAAAGAAGAAGAAGCAAAGCATACATATAAGTCGATAATCAAATCTTTTTATGAGAAGATTATGCCAAGTATGAAGTGTGAACAGAAAACAGTGAGAGATACGATTGCTGACCTACCCAAGATATATCCTTCTAAAGTTATTATTCGCGATGGAGGTAGAAAGTATTCTCACACTCCAATTTCTTGCGATGATGTGATAACAAATCATAGTCCACGATACCATAGTGAACGAGACCAAGGTGTATTCAAATTGTTGGGAGAGGACATTCAATCAGGAAGAAACCAATATGTAACGATTGATGCCCTGAAAGAATTGTACACAAAGGTTACTGGGAAGAAAAGCAACATACACAAGTACTATGTGCTTAGATGGGATGAACCAAGCAACACGATTCCAGCTCACTTATATAAAGATGGTATGCGACACATTCATCCTGACCCTGAGCAAGCACGTTCTATAACTGTTCGTGAAGCAGCAAGGTTGCAAACTTTTGCAGATGATTTTGTATTCCTTGGCCCGACAATGGCTCAATACAAAATGATAGGCAACGCTGTTCCCTCTTTATTTGCAAAAAAAATAGCCTTAGCTCTCGATAAAATCTTAAATAATATTTCCGATAATGGCTGATTATTTTATAAAAAGACTGGGTAATCAAGAAATGGGCTCTCCTACCATAGAAAATGGAAAAATTAAATTCCATCGTGGTAGGTATATGCTCATCTCTAAAGATTGCTGCCATTTCTTTCCTCATTTGTCTACTACCGTTTTGAATGACAGTACGGCTTTGCCTATTTTAACTGGTACTGAAGACGAAATTGCGTACGCTCAATACGTCTACCATAATTCAAAACAAATAGACACCGTATATAAGAAAGATAGAGGTCGTGATGAAATACGTATATACCTAAATGCAAAAGTAGGTAATGGTGACGCAAAATTTATGCCTAATGACATTGTCGTTTTTAGACAATGCCAAGACCAAGATACGCAATTTTTTGTATTACACCATTATACATTAGGTTCACAGTATTTCCAATTTTGGAATGACAAACTTGAAGGTAAAAACTTTACTCTTTGGAGTAGTTTAGATGCCCCCGATTTTGCAGAGAATTATACTTTACCGGGACGCTCTGCAAACATTATAGGTGATGAGCGAATTGAGCAAGCAGTAGAAACCCAACAACAGCAAGTTCTGGAACACATTGACAGTTTGGAGCAGTCAATGGGTGCAGGGTTATTCAATAGTCGTACATTCCACGATTTTGTCATGATGGCGTATCAAGAGAAATGCGCAGTTACTCGAAGAGTTATTTCGTGTAACGGTTTTAGTAATCTTGAAGCAGCTCATATTATGCCACAAGCGCACAATGGCTCATTTCTTCCATGCAATGGTATTGCTATGAGTAGAGATATGCATTGTGTATTTGATAAAGGTTTCTTTATGATAGAAGATGATTATACAATCATTGTTCATCCCGATGTTTTGCGCACTGATTCTTATCTTAATGAATATAATGGTCAGAAAATTTTTGTTCCACAAATTGAATATTTCAGACCACATCCAAGATTTCTACAACACCATCGCAACAATGTTTTTGGCTCGTTCAGGCAAATAAGAAGCAACTGGATTCCACAAATCCAAGAATCTCAAAGCACAGGAATGGTGGCAGAGTCTACCACGGAATATAATGTTTAGCAGTAGTTAGCGTTTTTAGTTATGATTCAGAGCGTAAACAAATATCATATCTACGAGGTACTTTCTGCGGATGGAAATTTCTATTACACCATCCCCAAGTATCAGCGTGAATACACATGGAGTTATCGTGAGTGGGAAGCACTCTACGACGACATCAGTGAGAATAACGATGAATATTTCATCGGATCTATTATCTGCATCCCACAGGGTGATGCAATCAATCCATATTTAGAGGTGATTGACGGACAGCAACGACTGACCACCATCAGTTTATTCCTTACAGCCATATATACGCGCCTGAAGGAACACAAGGATGAAATGAGCGAGGATGACGAAGATGTTTTGCCGTCGTTGAGAAAATCATTGAAGAGCAAGAACTCTCCCAATGAGATGAAACTTGTACCTCAGGTGCAGAACTATAACTTAGACGATTTCAATCATCTGATGAATGGCGTTGCGTTACGCAAAGCATCTGCTTCCAAGCATCCTTATTATGCAAAACGCAAGATTGCACGTTGCTATAATTACTTTTTGAAACGCATTGACAAAGAGATTGAGTCATTGAATGATGAAAGTGTGGTAGACTTCCTGTTGGGAAAATACAACAAGGTGAAACAAGCCATGTTGGTGAAGATTGAGGTTTCTTCACACTCTGATGCTTATGTGCTGTTTGAATCGCTAAACAATCGAGGAATACCACTCACAGCTATTGACTTGATGAAAAACCTTATCATGGCAAAGGCAGAGGGGAATAACCTTACGATTGATGATTGCTTTAATCGCTGGCAAACGCTGCTCGGAAACCTTTCTGAAGATTATAGCATACAGGAACGCTTCTTCCGCCAGTACTATAATGCCTTCAAACACCGTTTGAACGAGCCTTTCCAAAGTGACGCTGACCGCAAGAAAGACCCATTGGGCGTTGTGGCTACACGCTCGAACTTACTTAATATATTCGAAAGCCTAATCAACAAAGACCTTCCCTCGTTCCTTGACGACATTTTACAATGTGGTCAAATATACTCATGGCTTATCTTACAAGATACCATTGAGAATCCATATCGCAAAGCGTTGGAAGACCTTGATCACATTCAAGGCGCACCATCCTATTTGTTGCTTATGTACTTAATGCGCAACAAGGAGGAACTTGCAGTTTCAGAGGAACAAATCAACTTGATAATCCGCTTGCTTGCCAAGTACTTTGTTCGCCGTAATATTACTGACTATCCTAACACTCGCGACCTTACACGCATCTTTATGGATATAATCAGTAAGTTGGAAGAAGCACAAGCGACTGGTGGCAAAGTGGCATCGATTATTATTGACATATTAAGCACACCAACCAACTGCGCATCTGACGAGCAGTTCCGTCGCAGTTTGGAGGGCGATGTTTACAAAGATAATGTTGGCGCAACACGCTACATTCTTTGTAAACTTGCAGAGGCTGCTATGACGCAAGAGACTTGGACCGACCTTTGGCGTCGCACCGATAAGAAAGTGTTTGTATGGACTATTGAGCATATCTTCCCAGAGGGGCAGAATATCCCTGAAAGTTGGGTCAATATGATTGCAGATGGCGATAAGGAACTGGCAAAACAGTATCTCGAAGAGTACACTCATAAAATCGGAAACCTTACCATTACAGGCTATAATAGTACACTGGGAAACAAGTCATTCGAGGAAAAACGTGACCGTAAAAGCAAAGATGGTCAGCGTTTCATCGGTTACAAGAATGGTCTTGACATCAACCGTGAAATAGCTACAATGGATAAATGGACAGTCGATGATATCAAGACCCGCACCGCAACCTTGGTAGACGAGTTGATGAAAGTTTATAAATTTCCTGGAGAATAACAATAACGATTCATGTTCCTACCTGCACTCATAGTAATTCTGGTTTTCTCTGCAATGCTTTACCTTCGCTTCAACAGAGGTAAGATTGCGGAGAAAATGGTGCATCATAAATTGATGCAGCTACCAGAGGAATATCACGTCATAGACGATGTACTCTTTGTGAGTAATGGTAGGTCAACGCAAATCGACCATATCGTTGTATCACCTTATGCCGTTTTTGTTATTGAAACCAAAGGCTACAAAGGTTGGATTTTCGGTGGGGAGAGCACCGAATATTGGACGCAAAGCATATACGGACACAAGTCAACCTTTTACAGCCCACTTCTGCAAAATGATGGCCATGTGCGTTTCTTGAAGTTCATGCTGAAAGATTTAGGGAACATTCCATTTATTCCGATTGTGTGCTTCAACAACGAGGCAGAACTGAAGGTAAATGTTAACACCCATATTGTGGTGAATCGTTGCTGCTTAAAAGATGCAATTTTGCAATATAAAATTCCTGCAATTAGCCAAGAGATTAAAGAGAAAATTATTAGTATCATTGAGAACAATAGCAAGACTTTGGAAAAAGGTGCTACATGCGAACACAAGTACAATGCACTTCGCAAGCAATACGATAGCCAAAATAAAATCCAACACGGTGTATGCCCAAGGTGCGGAGGACGACTTGTAGAAAGGCAAGGTAGATACGGATGTTTCTTTGGGTGTTCTAACTATCCAAGGTGCAAGTTTACATCTAACCGTTAATAAAAATATTATGGTTGATACAACAGATTTTATTCGACCTCGATTATCTGATCATTATGGAATTCCCTTGTTACAAAGCAAGGTAGACTTCGCTATCCCATATATGGACGAAGATATACCTCTATATGTTGACCCATTTCTCTTGTGGAAGTCACCATCACAAATGGATAACGGACAACATTTATCGGTGATTACCGCATTCAATGAATTGGGGCGAATGTATTTGGACGATAAGCAAGATAAAGCTATTGAGACCTTAATTTATCTCAGTGAATGCGCTGAGGTTGGATTAGGCACATCGAACAAGCGTATGGGGCGGCCTATCTCAACGGCAAAAGCAAAAGAAGTTCTTGACTTGTTTCAGGCAATTACCCAAGTGTCGCAGTTGGGATTTAAGCATATTGAGCAGATACAGTTACTGGTACAGGACATTTCTAAAGATAGGATTAGTGATATTGCGTGTTCTCTGATGAAATCCTTCCTCATTGACTACACAATACAAGAGTGTAAAAAGTATGGCATACCTCTCAGTTTGTCTAAAATATCGTATTATGACACGAAAAAGAAGAGCATAGTTGAAGAAACAACAAATTTGCCAATCAACGAAAAAACGGAACAAAGCATTCTGTTTGTACCCAAGCGTTGGCTGAGGTTTTCACCGTGGCTAAACTATGACAGCTACTATAAGGACTATATTATTGCTGATATAAATAAGGAATATGACGGCATTAAAAATCGCATCCAAATACTGGAGTATAATAGGCATCATTTCGACCAAGTAGAAAAATACATTTCCATTAAGGAACTTGCAAAAGATGATTGCAAGAACGACCCTCTGTTCTCAAAAATAAGCAAAGAATCTGCAAGAAGGAAAGTCTGTTCTATTACAAAACTATATACAGGCAAGAAAGACAATGCAGATAAAAAATATGAGGAATTGATGGGGCAGGTCTTGACTTCTTTACTATATCCTCATTTGGATTTTGCACAAGAACAGAGTAGAATTGAGTCAGGAACCCAAATCCGTGATTTAATCTTCTACAACAACATCGACACTGACTTCCTCAAAGAACTGTACGATGTGTATGATTGCCGACAAATTGTTGTGGAATTGAAAAATGTTCACTCGATAGAACGAGAACATATCAATCAGCTCAATCGTTACATGTCTGGAAATTTTGGACGTTTTGGCATTCTTTTTACAAGGAACAAACCTTCAAAACAAATGCTTCAAAACACAATAGACCTTTGGTCAGGACAACGGCGCTGTATTTTGATAATGACAGACAATGATTTGAAGTTAATGCAGAATATCAACTCCAATGAGCAAAGGAAGCCAATTGAAGTTATTAAAAAGAAATATGTTGAATTTACAAGATTGTGTCCGAATTAAAATAGTATTAGAATGACAAAAGAAGAAATTTTGAAGTTCGATAAGACTGCAACTCAGTTGCAAGCCTTACATGACGAAGTTGCCGTACTGGTCAAAAAAGACCCCAAGGCAGAAGTTAATGAGTTCAAACTTAAACTTATCAACAAGGTACTTGTAACAGCAAATGACATCCTTGGAGATATGAAACCTTTTGACGGTTTTGAAGTGTTTGATATAGATGCTTTGCCTAACAATGGAGATGTTGCAATGATTATCAGCCAATATATCAATTGCATGGAAGAACTGAGAAAAGATAATGTTCATATGTTTTCAGGACGTTGGTATTGGAATGTCGATGGTAATAAAGAAAAGAATGACATCAGGACATACATGCCTCTTAAATATCAAAAATGATGAATAAGGTATCTAAAGAAAAAGTTGAACTATATGAGGTCGTTCGTCCTCTCCTACATTCAGCATATTCCGAAGTAAAAGTTATGTCTGGTAAAAAGCAATCGGAACAGCTCAACCTCAACAAAGTCAAGATTATCAATAAATTGTTAGACAAAGTTTTGATTCTGCTGAAGGACGAACCTACAATCGAATTCCTTCAAAAACTGGATGAAGATGATTTGCCGACAAACAGCGATGCAGTTTTAATACTATCCCAATCTTTGTCCGCTATGGATCAGTTCCATTCAAAGTATTTCCATTCTGATGAATGGGAAGCATTCCGCACAGGAAAATGGCAGACAGAAGATGATGAGGAGGAGTAAATCTTCAGTATATGCACAAATAAATGTTTTTTCTTGTGCATAGTTCACTATACAAGCAGACTTTGGATCCGCCCAGTGCGGCACCAAGGTCTGCTTTCTTTTTATCGGTAGTCGCTTTGCTTTGGCGGACACTCTCGCCAGTGGTAGGTTACCGCCCATTGTCTATATGCCAGAGGGAGGAGGGAGTGCGCCACCGTTGGGGCTTGAAGTGGTAGGTGTAATCGACCTCGCACGGGTGGTTGGCGGTTGCTGGTATTCGTGCTTGCTGTGGGGCTGCAACCGTGTAGCTTGTGCCGTGGTGATGACACGGAACCAAAGTTTGTTCTTACGAGGGAGAGTGTTTGCTGGAAGTAAATGAGAGATTGAATTTAGCGAACAGAGGCTTATTTTCCCTTCACAAAGTTAGGTTGCTACCCTTGGTGAAAAATTAGACACGATTTCCTCTCAATATTTTTATAGATCTACACCTGTTCAGAATCTAATGTACGTGTAAGAGAAAATCACTAAAACAATCATAATGATTACTTATAAACGGTATTTTGCCCGATATTGTTCACTTTATGAGTATGGTTTAAGTGTTTTTGATAGTCTCTGATTTCCCTATTTTCTCTTATATTTCCCGCCATATCCCTTTCACTTGGTAGAACATTAAAAGCCCTCTACTTTTGTATCGTCAGAGCTGACTGAAAGCCCTATGCGCAAGGACGAATTTTCATTTCAAAACAATGGAATTATGACAATAAATGAATTACTGGGCAAGCCTGTATGGCAGATGACGGGTGAAGAATTGCTCTTCTTGGCACAACACGGCAATATGTCCACGAATGGAGAAACGCCAAAGGTTTCCTCCAAAGAAGAAAAACGATATGTATACGGCTTGGTTGGCATTGCACGCCTCTTTGGGTGCAGTCTGCCCACAGCTAATCGTATCAAACAGAGTGGCAAAATCAATCGTGCCATTACGCAAGTAGGTCGCAAGATTATTGTTGACGTTGACCTTGCACTCGAATTGGCAGGGCGAAAGACAGGAGGACGAGGATGAACACGACTGATTATGAAAACATTTGGCAAGCATCGCTTATCCATGTTACGGACGAGTTTGCGCTTCCTCCAGTTGTACTGCAAGCAGGTGAAGCCATAATTGGCACATTGGGCAACTTCAGTGTGTCAACAGGTAAAGCCAAAGCAAAGAAAACTTTCAATGTGAGTGCCATCGTTGCAGCAGCCCTTGTCAATGGGCAAGTTCTGGAGTATCGGGCATCATTTCCCGAGAGCAAGCGCACTATCCTCTACTTTGACACTGAGCAAAGCCCTTATCATTACCAACTCGTGATGCAACGCATTCTGCGATTGGCAGGATTGCCGACTGATAGAGAGCCAGAGCATTTGAAGTTCAGCCACCTCAGAGCCATTGCCGACCCAAATGAGCGCAGAGAAATAATCCGCTACGCCATCTACCATACACCCAACGTGGGCTTGGTGGTCATTGACGGTATTCGTGATTTAATGCTTGATATCAATAACTCAACGGAGGCAACCAAGTTAGTGGGCGACCTGATGCAATGGACGAGCGAGCAAAACATCCACATCCAAACTGTGCTTCACCTCAATAAGGGCGACGACAATGCACGAGGACATATTGGAACGGAACTCAACAACAAGGCTGAAACAGTTCTTCAAATCACGAGGGATAACACTATGTCTGAACGCAGTATTGTTGTACCCTCCATCATTCGCTCCAAGCCTTTTGAAAAGTTTGCCTTTCGGCTCAAGGAGGTTGAAGACGATATTTGCATACCCCAAATAGATCTCTCGTATTCTGACAATGAACGGAAGTCACATCGTTTCTCCTACCAAGAGTTAAGCACTAACGAACATCGAAAGGCGTTGGAACCAGTCTTCTCTACAAGCGAAATTTTGCCATATAGTAAACTTATCGTAGCTCTCAAAGAGGCTTATGCAGAAGTCGTGGGACAATCCTACGGACAAACAAAGCTCAAGGAGCTTTTACAATTCTTGCTCAACAAAGGCATAGTGGTTAAGGAAGAACGAGGAAAATATCGGCTCAGTCATAATTCTCTACAATAAAACCTTTGGTCGGTCGGACACAGGCTATATATCCCTGAACCAATCCGACCAAAGAGAAACAAACTTGGTCGGACGTAAAGGTGTGCCTATAGTGTACGACCATCCGACCAATCCTAAAACTTTCAGCCTCCAAAAGAAAAAGGCTGAGATTTATTCATTTCAAACATCAAAACAAAATCACAATGGAAATACAAAATATCAAGCAAATCTCTATCACAGATTATTTGCAGCAACAGGGTTATCCACCTGCACGAGTACAAGGTATTCACTTTTGGTACTGCTCCCCGCTACGTAACGAAAGTACACCATCATTCAAAGTAAATACAGAGCGCAACCAATGGTATGACTTCGGAACTGGCGAACATGGAGATATTATTGACCTTGTATGTACTTTACAGCATTGTACCATGTACGAAGCCATTGACTTTCTAATCGGTTCAAAACAAATAGTGCATCAAGATTTTTCTTTTGGCGGTGAAAGAAAAACCTCTAAGCACAAATTAGAAATCATATCTGTGCAATCACTTACCAATCCTTATTTGTTACGTTACATCGCAGAACGAGGAGTACCTCTCAGCATCGCCAATAGGTTCTGTTCTGAAATTCGATACAATAATACCAATCGGACATACTATGCCATTGGGTTTGCAAACGATGCTGGCGGTTGGGAAATTCGTAGTCCTTATTTCAAAGGTTGCATAGCATCAAAAGCAATTACAACTATTAGTAAAGGCACAGACGTTTTACAAATCTTTGAAGGGTTTATGGATTTTCTTTCGTGGCAAACGCTAAATCCATCTTCAACTTGCGATACCATAGTTCTTAACTCTCTGGCTCTTTTGCCACGCATTCAAGAGAAGATAAAAGGCTACAAGCAAGTTGAGAGTTTTCTGGACAATGATGATGCAGGACGAAAATCGTTTGAAGTTTTGAAACAGTTTAGCCCATCTATCATAGACGGTTCTGTTCGCTATCGAACTCACAAAGATCTCAACGAATGGCTTGTTGTTCAATCTAAAGTCAAAGAGAAACAAATGTTATTACCAACCACGAAGCGTGGTATCAGAAGATAGTGTTTATCAGCGAAGCAAGTTTGTGTTTTGAGTATCTCAAAACCTACTTGCTCCCACCATTGGGAGGTGAAAATCCCGTTGGTCTCATCAAAAAAATAAAAAATGGAACAGAAGAATAAAGGTGGACGACCCACCAAGACTTTATCAGAGAAACGTAAATATCAAGTGCTTCTTCGGCTTAATACAATGGAGTACTACACCTTGTTGGGAAAAGCACGTGAAGCCTCTATTCCTCGACCTGAGTTTTTACGGCAGCTCATTACAAATGCAGAAGTAAAGAGTCGAATAAAGCCAGAGGAAATGCAACTCATCCGTACAATTTCTGGCATGGCTAACAATCTTAACCAAATAGCCCATCGACTCAATGCTTTCGGCATCTCTGCACTCAACGAAGAACTGAATGCGCTGAAACAACTTATTCATGAACTTATGAAGCGATTGAAGCCATGATAGCCAAGATTATTAAAGGAACAAACTTCAGTGGAGTTGTTAGTTATATGCTTAGCAAGCGTGAAGGTAAAGTCAAGGTTTTACAAGCCAATGGCGTGCGCAGTTCTTTACCAAATGACATTGCACACGACTTCAACTTACAAGCCTTTATGTGTCCAAGTGTACAGAAACCAGTTTGTCATACCATACTCTCATTCTCAGCGCATGATTCAGAACGACTGACAGATGCAACAATGGTGAAGATTGCCAACGAATATCTTCATGAAATGGGCTATGGCGACACACAGAGCCTTATCGTAAGGCATAGTGACCGCCATCATCCGCACATGCACATTTGTATCAATCGCATTGGTAATAATGGCAAGACCATCAGCGACCGCAACGAAAAGTATCGCTCAACGAAGATTTGTAGAGAACTGACTGAGCGTTATGGTCTGACTATTGGCAAAGGAAAGCAAGAGGTAAACCGCTCACGATTGGGAGGTGAGGATAAATTGCGGTATGAGATATTTGATGCCATTAAGTCTATATTACCTCAATCTCAGATTTGGAAAGATTTTGTTGCAGGGTTAGAGCAACAAGGTATTACCACTTGTTTCAAAACTAAAGGCAATACCGATGTTGTTCAGGGGATTATCTTTACAAAAGACGGATGTAGTTTCAGTGGCTCAAAGATAGATCGCTTATGTTCTTTCTCTTGCCTCAATGCTGAGATAGAACGAAATCCTCACAAACAAGAGCAAATTAATCTACAAAATGAGCCTATGGCACATCCTGTAGATGAAAGCGATTTCGTTACCGACCTATCTGAAGCAATTAGCGAAGTGGTTTCTATGCCAACACCAAGTAATGGCGTAGATGTTGATGAGCTTCGATTTCAAAAGAAACTCCGCAATAGAGCTAATCGTAAACGTAGAATTTAATCACATCAAATTTGTAACAATATGAATAACGAAATAGCACCTGTTCTCGATATGCTCGAAGAACTCAAACAAGAATGCAAAGTCATCAGTAAGACACAAGCAGAACTGCGCACTACTATTGCTGAACAGCTATCTAATCCAAAGAGAGATAGCATTAAAACGCAAGGAGCCGTGCAAATCCATCTCTCGAAAGAAACTCAAGCCAAAATCAAAGAACATCAACTTTTTGTTTTGGAGGCACTATCAGAGTCGAGTAAGAAACTCGACCCAAAGTTTGAAACGCTACAAGAACTCATCAACAAGCATCAAAAGCCCATAGCGTTTAAGAACTACTCGCTATTTGCAAGCGTTCAATTAGCCGAGCGTATGCTGCTTTTATTGGTTTGTGGGCTGGTTATTGTAAGCTGTTGGTTCTTCGGTATGGGAGCAAATAAGCTGCAAACCGCCTCTGATTACGACCTGCGTTATCGTTATCTGCGAATGCAGGGCAAAGCTACCGCCTCAGACTTCGCACATCTTGACAGCATATTTATCACACATCGCAATCCCAAAGCGATTCAGCAGATGCAACAGAAGGTTGTTGATTACGAGCAAGCCCTACAACGACAAACGGAATTGTTGTTGCAACAGGATAAAATCAAGCAAGAGCAAAGAGAATTAATGAAACAGCTTACGCAATAGAAAGTTAAATTCTAAATAGCGCATGTTTATCGCCCAATTGATTACCCATGCGCTATATCTATACTCTTAAGATTATATAATTTAAGTTCGATATTTTTTATTCCTTATATAGTTGCATGTTCTATAGACAACATCCTCCATATAGCTAACTATATCCTTTTGAAATTTATCAAGTTCTGATAAAAGATAATTCGACCCACAAGAGGAAAAAGAAATATTACCATGCGCCAATAAATTACGTTTACTTTTCACAATTAAAAAACTCTCTCCAACATCCTCTCTTTTTGAATCATCCAATTGACAACCATGCCCTTTGAAAATTTCTTTAATTTTTCGGAAATCTAAACTACCTGATATATTAACTGCCAATTCTTCAAAACGGATTGGCATATGTTCAAGTTCTAAATCAGTTTTATTCTCATTAGGATGTTTCCTTCGATTAAGATATTTTCTCCACATGGTTTTCATATCAGAGGATAAGTGTATAAATTCTAGTCCGTCATCAGCTATAGCATCATAAATTGAATTTAAGCAATTACATACTGTTGACTCAACCATATTATATAAAACTATAAGGAATTGAGCCTTTAAAACACATTGCATTTCTTGAGTAACGATTATTTCTCTTTCATGCTCTATATTACCTTTTAGAGGTAGATTTCGATGTGTTTCAACAGAAAGAATAAAGGTTAGTAATTTATACGCTTCTTCAATATCTTCTTTTCGTTTTTGGTAATTATGCTTTATGGTCATGTGAATATAAATTTTTTACATATTCTATGCGGTTTTTTATCTTAATGGCTGTATGAGTATGGTATCTACCGTCTATCAACTTGAAAAAATCATTTCTATTGTTTTTATTAATTTCTAACTCGCCTTTATTTGTGGCAACAATATTAGGATTTTCCTTTATTGCTAAGAATAAGCCTACAGCAATAGCCTCAAAATATGGTTTTGAAATGCCGACTGCGCCTTTTTTCTTGGCAAAGCCTTGTCCAGGAAATGCTTTTTCTACAAACCTAATAAGCGTATCAAAACTTTTTTTCATAGACTGCATATCTTTTTCTGTTATAGATTTGTTTTTTCCAGAAAGATATCCATCTAAAAACCTAGAAACCCCCTTTGATTCAACAGAATTATAATTTGGAAATATTTCCGAAAAGGCAAACAATCTCAGTATAAGTTCCTCTTCTTCCCTTCTATTTTGCATATATCTCGCCATTGGGCATAATGATTTAAATCTTGCATCTTTTGCAAGATTGGCAATAAAATCTGTGAATTTACCTTTATATATTCCTCTACGGGTTTCCATAGGTAAAAGAGGTACACTACTTGTATTTATTCGGTCAAACATTTCATTTCGTACATCCTCTGTCGCTTTTGATGACAATACTACCATTCTAATAGAAATATTCTTAAAACTTCTCTGCAAGCTAACTGGTAATTCAGAATATTTACAACCATTCATAGTCGTCAGCTTATCTAAATAAAAAAGAGTTAATTCATCATTTAGAAATGCAGCTAAGGTACGGATACGTTGTGAACCATCAACTATCTCCAAACGACCTGTTTCCTTTATTTCAGCAGAAAATAAAAATGGAACAGGTAATCCAAGGAATAAGCTTTCGATAAACCGAGATTGGTGTTTATTGTCCCAAATAAATTCACGTTGATAATCAGGGACATATAATTCATTTTCATCTTCATCTATTTGTTTAAGATACTTAGACACATAGAGTTCTATCGTATACTCTTTCATATCATAAGAAATCGCTTTCTGTTCAATTTCTATTTGCATGCTGATTTTTTCTTTTTTACTTTGTTCCGTAACAGAAGTTTTTTTTGTACTCATCATTTCTTTAAGTTATATATTAGTTATTATTTTGTCAAGTGTAATGAATGATTATGACTTCCACTCGACACAATTGTTTAAGAATTTGCTTTAAAACTAAATCAAATGTATTACAAGTTAATTAACAATCTTGGATAACTCCTCTTCAACTTCCTCTACTGTAGGCAAAGCCGATTTTATATTTTCAGGAATAGCTTTTGTCAGTTGATAATCGCTGATACCAATTGGCTGATCATAACCTGAGAGAGCATATTGTGCTACCACCTTATCACCACCGTTGCAGAGGAGCAATCCGATGGTCTTGTTGTCGTGCTCGCCACAGAGGGTGTCGTCCACTACATTGATATAGAAGTTCAGTTGTCCCATATATTCGGGTTTAAAAGGAGTGGCTTTAAGTTCGATAACAACGTATGCATGTAGTTGGATGTTATAGAGGATGAGGTCGGCATAAAAATCAGAATCGCCCACTTCAAAATGCTTCTGCTGTGCCACAAATGCAAAGCCACTACCCATTTCCAGAAGATACTTGGTGATATGAGAAACCAATTGCCGTTCAATGTCTCGTTCTGCCATTTTATCTGTCTGTCCCATCATATCAAATATATAAGGGTCTTTCATCAGATAATTGGCAAGGTCGCTTTGCGGTTTGGGTAATCGTGCCGAGAAGTTACTCACTTTCTTTGCTGCAATCTGCCGAGCGAAAAGATTAGTCTCAATCTGCATTTGCAGAACATTACTACTCCAACCATTGGCAACTGCTTGCGTGATATACCAAAAGCGTTCACCCAAAGGCAACTTGCTGTTAAGCAAAATTACATGGCTTGCCCAGTTGGTGCGAACTATGGCTGAGTGCTTGAAGATTCCCTCTATCTGACTGATATCGCTGTGATAGATAGCAGACAGCGTTTCAGAAACATCTCCTAATTGTGCAAGAGGTTCTTGCGTAATTATATCTCCCCGAATACCTGCTGCTTGTATTTGCGCAAGAGGCTCTTGCGTAAATTGATTGAGCTCATTTGTGAGTTGTAATACATTATCAACCGAAGGACTATTAAGCAACTTTTCAACCTTAACCATTTCTATTAGAGCCTCCATAGGATAAGCCTTTGCGAATTGGCACATATAGATAAGATTGCGAGTGGAATACCCTTTCTTATTCGGATATTTAGAACGTATCGCCTTAGAAAGGTTGTCAATGACTTTGCTTCCCCAACCATCTTTCTTTTGGAGGTAGAGGATAAAATGCCCCACTTTCCAATAGTGGAAAAGCATATCTGCGTTTGCAGAGGCTATTAAGCGTACTTGCGTATGCTCTAGGTCAGTACCAATAGCTCGTACAATGAGAGCTAAATCTTGGTGCTCTGTTTTATTTATTTCTTGGCTCATATGGTTTCGGTGTTATAATTGATTGAATTTACTCATGGCATTCGCTTTGATGTCGTCCGCAATGTCTATGTATGGTTTCATAGCCTTGTAATCGCTATGCCCAGTCCATTTCATAACTACTTGCGGAGGAATACCCAATGCAAGTGCATTACAGATAAACGTTCTACGACCAGCGTGTGTTCCAAGCAAGGCATATTTAGGTGTAACTTCGTCAATGCGCTCATTACCTCTATAATAAGTTTGGCGCACAGGTTCGTCAATACCTGCTAGTTCTGCCAGTTCTTTGAGATAATCATTCATTTTCTGATTGGTAATGACAGGTAACACCTTGTCATCTTCAAATGCCACATCCTTGTATTTATCAAGAATCGCTTTACTATGGTTGTTCAACTCGATAATCAGACTGTCAGAAGTCTTAACTGTTGTTACCTCAATGTGGTCGCCCTTTATATCACTTCTACGAAGATTAAACACATCGGAGTAGCGCAAGCCTGTGAAGCATTGGAAAAGAAATACATCACGCACCCGGTCCAAAGCTTGCTTGGCAGCAGGTATCTCGAACTCTCGGAGTTTGTTAAGTTCCTCCCATGTGAGGAAGATGATTTTCTTCTGTGTGCTTTTGAGTTTAGGTTTATAACTATCGTAAGCATTGTTTTGATGTACACCTTTCCTAAAAGTCCAACGTAAAAACCATTTTAAGAAACTGAGTTGCTTGCCAATAGTAGAATTGCGCATTTCCTTTACATCACGGAGATAGGTAACATAATCGTTTAGTCCTTTCTCATCAAAGAAATCAAATGTAAGTCCATCACGAAAGTTCATCAAATGATTTTTCACAGCAGCAAACTTCTCGTAAGTAGAATCAGTCCAATCATTTTGTCGTCCACAATCTCTCACAAACTCATCAAATACCTTGTAGAAAGCATTAGGTGTTGATTTTCTTGGGTTTACTTCTTCTATAGGTTTGTGCAGCGCATTGAATGCTTCTTTTATTTGTTCAGGGGTTGGCATTATTTCTTCTACTTCAAATTTCTTGAAGATTTCCTGCACCTCTGTATAATAGCCCAAGAGTGAAGCATTGATTTCAGAAGCTGATTGTTTCAGTTTATTTGTGCAACCATTTCTTACTCGCTGCTTATCAGTATCCCATTTCGCAGCATCAATACGATAACCTGTTGTAAATTCAATTCGTTTGGAAGCAAAATTGACACGCATACGGATAGGTACATTCTCAACTATGAGAACTCCGTCCTTTTTCCTGCTTTCCAACATGAAAATAATATTCCGCTTGATGTTCATACTTTTGGGTGCTTTGATTTCTGCACCCAAATTTACACCCAAAAATTGATTCTACCAAAGATTTTCCATGAAATCTTATTTTATTAACATTCTACTTAAAATGCTATTATACAACATATTGAACGTTTATGATACTATTTGAAGGTTCAAGAGAAAGAGCCTCTCTCTCCGCGTGAAGTACTCTGTAAAAGGAGCAAAGAAAAACTTCAAAAATCAGTAAGTGTCGTAACTTCAATGAGTTACGATACTTTTGTTTTATGTTATTTCAACCTTTCAGAGTATGTAAAAAGGTCGTATATACGCCCAAAAGACTCTCCTATGGCTACAATCCGGCTACATTTTTATGTGCTGATTGAAAATTGTAGCCAAGAGTCCGTAGAGAGTTCGTTTAGACTACTTGTATTTTGCTGTTATTCAAATTATTATGTAGAACTTTGTTGCCGGGCTATAGAAGTTGGAAACAATGGACTTTGGCTACAATCAGCCGTCCGTTTGGCTACAATTTCTCTGTTCTTGGCTACAATTAAAAACAAGCAAAGTATGAAAGCAATTTTCAGAACAGCCTTCTATCTTAGAAGCAACTATGTGAACAAGGAGGGAAAGACTCCTGTAATGGTGAGAATCTATCTCAACAATGAGCGACTTTCACTTGGCTCCACGGGAATTGCGGTGGTGCAATCCTTGTGGGACAAAGAGAATGAGAAGCTGAGGAGACGTACAACCGACGTTCTTAGTGTAAATCTTGAACTGGACAACATTCGCAATGGCTTGCAGAGCATCTATCGAAAGCTGGAAGACAGCCAGGATTTATGTCTGGAACGTATCAAGGCAGAGTTCTTGGGTAAGAAAGAAGACATCGACACCTTGGTACAACTCTTTGACAAGCACAATGCGGATATTGCACAGTGTCTTAACCGGCTTTAGCTTGTCATATTTCATCCACCTTTAAAATCAAAGAAAT
>OGIX01000280.1_pt1 | contig 45339 bp, 41 predicted proteins | sample 1571901 | NCBI WGS metagenome assembly OGIX01 (sample SAMEA2582102, study PRJEB24529) | metagenome | biome: Human gut stool | place: China | collected 2011
ATAATATAATACAATAAAAAAATGAAAAGCCGTACATAAGTAATTATGGATGGCTTTTTATTTTTAAAATTTTATAAATTACAGATGAAAATGTAAAGTTAGTTTAACTTTATTTATGGAAAGTATTGACTCTGAATGTAAAGCTAACTATACTTTTAGATGTAAAGTGTATTTTACATTAGTAAAGTAATAAAAGAGAGATGGAAATTCTATAATTTAAAATGTAAAGTAAACTATACTTTGGAGGAACGAGTATGAATAACATTATTAAAGATTTACGAAAGCAAAATAATATGACACAAGAAGAACTTGCTACTTCTTGTGGAGTTAGTAGACAGACAATTATTTCATTAGAGAATGGTAAATATAATCCATCGATATATTTAGCACATAAAATAGCAGTTATATTTGATAGCACAATTGAAAAAGTATTTATATTTGAGGAGGAGTAATTATGAATTATATTAAGAAAAATTTAGTGTTTAGTGTGATTATGTTAGTAATAGGTGTTGCTTTACTTATAACTGGATTTGTTATTGAGGGAAGAGGGCAAAGTGCTAATCCAATATTCTTTGGCCTTGGATGTGGAGCAGGAGCAGCGGGCTTAATTAATACAATTCAATGTATATCATTAATGAAAAAACCTGAAAAGTGTAAAGAAATTGAAATTATAAAGAATGAAGAAAGAACGGTATTTCTTAGAGAGAAAAATAATAGTATGGTATATTCAATTTTTATTTGGATTGAATGTGCATTAGTTATAATTACAAGTTTTTTAGGATATAGAGCAATTACCTTAGTTTTATCATTTTTATTACTTGCAAAAATGGTTACATGGATGATAGTTGGAACAATTAACGGAAAGAAGTATTAAATGAAAGGTTGAATTATTATGAAAAATGTCAAAGGTGATAGTTTATTATCTAAATCATTAAAAGAACAAAAGATCTTTATGCAAGATGAAAGATTTATACAAATTAATGAAAAAGTTGCTTGCTCTGTTTCTAAGATTATGAATTGGATATTTGTGATTTTATTATTTGTTACTGGATTAGCCATGAAGAATATGACGGCGCTATTTCTTATATCAATTATAATTATTATTAAATTTATACTAACAATAATATACTCATATTATTATAACAAAATATCATGATTAGTTGTTTAGAGAATAGAAATGAAAAATGAATTACTTTTGTAAAAGGAATGGTGAAATTATGTTAGAGGTAAGTAATGTAAGTAAAAAATATGGTAAAGTTGTGGCTAATAGTGATATAAACTTTCAGGTTAATAATGGAGAAATAACAGTGCTTTTAGGGCCAAATGGAGCCGGTAAATCTACTATAATAAAGTGCATTTGTGGGCTTTTGAGATTTGAAGGTAAAATATCTATAGATGGAATTCAAAATAGAGAATTGAAGGCTAAGGCAAAGATTGGATACGTTCCAGAAATGCCAGTGCTTTATGATATGCTTACAGTAGAAGAGCATCTTGAGTTTATTGCTAGAGGATATAATCTAAATGATTGGAAGGAATATGGAGAAGAGCTATTAAAGAGATTTGAACTTGATGATAATAGAACTAAATTTGGAAAAGAGCTATCAAAAGGGATGCAGCAGAAGGTAAGTATTTGTTGTGCATTGCTTCCAAAACCGAAGGTAATAATTTTTGATGAACCTTTAGTTGGCTTAGATCCTCATGCTATAAAAAGTTTAAGGGAGACAATAATGGAGCTAAAATCTCAAGGAGTATCTATGGTAATAAGTACTCATATGATAGATAGCGTAGAGGATTATTGGGATGTAGCACATATAATGATGAAAGGGAAAATTGTAGCTACAAAATATAAAGAGGAAAGTGAGAACTCAAATAAAAGCCTTGAAGAACTGTTCTTTAGTATAACAGAAGGAAAGGGTGAGTAATTGTGAATGGAATATTATATCTTTGGATAACAACATTCAAAAATCAAATTAAGGATTTAAAGAGACATCCAGGAAGGCTTATATCTTATTTAGTGTTTATTGGATTAATGGTTATGGTAATGGTATCATCTGTAATGCAAGGATCAAATGAGATTGCTAGTTCTGTAAGACCTATAGATGAGTTAGGAGCTATAATATTTGCCATATTCATGTTTTTCTTTGTAAATCAGATTTTTCAAGGAATATCAGCAGGTACAACTTTATTTAAAATGTCTGATGTAAATTTACTATTTGTATCGCCTACATAATCTAAGAAAATTCTAGCTTATGGATTAGTTCGTCAGATGGGAATGTCACTTTTGTTTTCATTTTTAATATTATTTCAGGCAGGAACGCTAAAGAGTTTTTATGGTGTTGGATTAAAAGGAGTATTAATAATTTTTCTTGGATATTTTATGATGACGTTTATTGGAAGTGTTATAGCAATGGCTGTATATGCTGTAACTAGTGGAGATGAAAAGAAAAAGAAGCTTGCAAGGTTAGTAGTATACCTTTGTATACTACCAGTAATCCTGACAGTTTTATCTAATATTAGTAATGGTAAAGGTATAATTCAGGGCGTTGTAGACGGATTAAATGGTAAGTTTAATCAGTGGATTCCTTTTGTAGGGTGGATTAAAGCTTTAACCTTTGGTGCAGTTATTGGCAATATGGATGGATTGTTTACCTATTTTATTATGACGGTTATTGGAAGTATTCTAATAGTTACAGTTATGATACAAAGTGATAATAATTATTATGAAGATGTTTTAGGCGTTACTGAAACTATATATAGTAGAATTGAAGATGTGAAAAATGGAAAAATGGCGGAGGTTTCATATAATAAAAAAATAAAACTTAAGGAAACTGGAATAAATCATGGAAAAGGTGCTTGGGTATTTTTCTTTAAGCATATGCTTGAAAATAGAAGAGCGGGTAAACTTATCTTCGATAATAGTATATTTATTCAATTAATTATGGTAGGTATATTTACTTTATTGGTTAAGGGGAGTGGGGGTATTATTGTAGCCTTTGCAATATCCACTTATATGCAGTTATTTATGAGTCTAGCTGGAAGATGGACAAGAGAATTGACTATGCATTATATTTATATGTTTCCACAAAGTCCATTTAAAAAGCTTATAGCCTCTACAAGTGAGGGAATATTAAAATCTTTTACAGATGGAATTATAATTTTTGTTATAGTAGGAATAATAGCAAAAGCAAGTCCAATAGATATTATGATTTGCATAGCTGCGAGAGTTGGATTTGGATTAGTATTTATTGCAGCAGATGTATTAGCTGAAAGAGTTATTGGAAAAGTTGCAAGTAAGGGAATACTTATGTTTCTAAATTTAATTGTAATAATCTTAGTTGCCCTTCCCGGAATAATAGGAGCAGTTGTTATGGGATTTGCTTTTGGATGGGATATATATGCACTTTTAATTACATTAGTGTGGAATGTGTTTATATCATTAGTGATTATTGGATTGTGCAGAAATGTGCTTCATAGCTTAGAACAGAACAATTAAGAAACAAGTAAAATTAAAAAAATATTTAATTATATTATTGAAGATGTTTTTATTTTTGAGATATAGACAATATTAGAGGAGAGAACGTATGAAATCTTTAAAGAATACCATATTTGAAAGCATTATATTTTTTGGCGTATGTGCTGTAGCATTGATACTATATAAACAAGGTTCATTTCCTAATATATCAGAAGGTGTTACTAAAGCTATAATGCCTATATCAATAGTACTTGGTGCAGGGTTTATATTTGTTGTTTTAATATCTTATCTAAAGTACAGAGAAATTAAGTATAATCCAAAATCTAAAGAAGCATTTGAAATATATGATACGGATGAAAGAAATATTTATTTAAAAGATAAAACAAACTCAAAAGTATATAATATTTTTAATATTATTGAAGTTCCGGTAAGTTTAATATTGTTATTTACTGGGTTTGATGAATTAGGTATTGGGCTTATGATATTTCATTTTGTAAAGGAAGGGATAAGATTTTTAATTTATATGAATCTTTCAAAGAAATATTAAAGTAAAAGATGTTATATATGGCCTTATAATAAAACCATATATAACATCTTTATTTTTTAGTGTAATTCATTAATTTTGAAATATCTTATTTATTATAATTTGAATATAACAAAAATGTAAGGTTAGTGTTATATTGTTCTATGGTTAGAAGCTTTTTAGGAATGTATGATTTATATATGGACTAAATCATATATTGGAGGTAAAGATGAACAGAGAAGTTTTAAAGGTAGAAAATATAGAAAAATATTATGGAAAAAGAGGTAATATAACTAAAGCAATTGATAATATAAGTTTTACAGTTGAAAATGGAGAATTTATTGGTGTAATGGGACCTTCAGGAAGTGGTAAGACAACGCTTTTAAATTGTATATCTACTATAGATAAAGTAACTAGTGGTCATATAAAGATAGCTGATAAAGATATTACACAGTTAGATTCTAAAAATATTGCTAAGTTTAGAAGAGAGAAGTTAGGATTTATATTTCAAGACTTTAATCTTTTAGATACATTAACTTCTTATGAAAATATAGCATTAGCGTTAACTATTCAAAGGTTAAATCATAAAGAAATAGACAAGAGAGTTAAAGAAGTTGCAGATAAACTTAATATTTCAGACGTATTAAATAAATATCCTTATGAAATATCAGGTGGGCAAAAGCAAAGGGTAGCATCAGCTAGAGCTATAATAACAAAACCTGAGATAGTACTTGCTGATGAACCAACAGGAGCTTTAGATTCTAAGTCAGCAAAGATGTTGCTTGAAAGTCTAGAACATTTAAATAAAGAACTAGGGGCAACTATTATGATGGTAACTCATGATGCCTTTACAGCTAGCTATGCTAGTAGAATTCTATTTATAAAAGATGGAAAAATATTCAATGAGCTAATTCGTGGAAATGATTCAAGGAAGGAGTTTTTCAATAAGATAATTGAAGTTGTAACTCTTCTTGGAGGTGACCAAAGAGATGTATTTTAAATTGGCAGCTAAAAATATAAAAAAGAGCTTAAAGGATTATACAATATATTTTCTAACATTAGTATTTGGTGTTTGTGTATTTTATACATTTAATTCTATTAAATCACAAGGTGTAATGATGGAGTTAAGTGAACTACAAGCTAATGCTTTTGAACTTACCAATTCTGTAATAGGTATAGCATCAGTATTTATCTCTTTTATTCTTGGTTTTTTAATAGTTTATGCAAATAATTATTTGATAAAAAGAAGAAAAAAAGAATTTGGAATATATATGACTTTAGGTATGGAAAATAAAAGTCTTTCAAGAATAATATTTGTTGAGACTATGTTAATAGGGGTAATATCTTTAGGTATAGGCTTGGTATGTGGAGTTTTATTATCACAAGGTATATCGGTTTTTACAGCGAAGTTATTTAAAACAGATATTACAAAGTTTACTTTTATATTTTCAAAGGATGCATTTATTAGAACTATTATATGTTTTGGACTTATTTACTTAGTTGTACTTATATTTAACTCATATGCTGTTAGAAAAGTACAATTAATAGATTTGTTAAATGGAGCAAGAAAAAATGAAAATTTAAAAGTAAAGAATATATGGATATCAGTAGTAGTATTTTTAATTAGTATCACTATGATAGGAATTGCTTATTATATGGTATTAAAAGCTGGGGTGGCTGTAGTATTTAATATAGTTCCAATAATACTTGGATTTGTAGGGACATTTTTATTTTTCTTTTCATTATCAGGATTTTTACTAAAAATTTTACAAGCAAACAAAAAGCATTATTTAAAGGATTTAAATATGTTTGTTTTAAGACAAATAAACAGCAAGATTAATACAACTTTTATTTCTATGAGTTTTATATGTTTAATGCTATTTGTGGCTATATGTACATTTTCAGGAGGGCTTGGAATTACTAAAGCAATGAATATAGATTTAGACGATTTAACTCAGTTTGATGCTAGTTTTTGGAGTTATGATACAGATGATATAATAGGAGTTATAAATGAACAATATGGTGGTCTTGACCCTATAATAGAGGAAAAGTCTCAATATACAAACTATAATACAGAAACTAATTATAGTAAGTTTATTTCTCAAGAAGCTATGGAAAAAAATAAAAATAATTATCCTATTTTTGTAGATGATAAAATCAAAGCAATAAAGTTAAGTGATTTTAATTCAGTTATGAGAATGTTAGGTAAAGAAGGGATAGCTTTAGAAGAAAATGAATATTATGCTTTTGGAGATATACCAGATTTAATAAAGTATATTCAAGAAGCTATGGATAGAGAAACAAATGTAATTGTAAATGGAAATGAATTAAAGCCTGCTAACTATGAAGTTATGGAAGTAACTACGTATAATTCAACAATGAAAAATAATTTATGTACATTTGTAGTAAATGATAGCTTAGTTAATGGATTAGAAGTTTCAATGACAAATTTAAATATTAAATTTAATTGCAGTGAAGATGAGGCAGAAAACTTTATAAATAATAATCTAAGATCAGTTGATAGAGAAGGGAAAATCCCTGTTTATGGAATGACTAAAAATGAGCTAAGAGACAACTCTATCGGTTTAGGAGCAATGATATCATATTTAGCTATTTATATAGGAATAGTATTCTTAATTACATCAGCAGCAGTTCTTGCGTTGCAGCAATTATGTGAATCAGCGGATAATAGTTATAGGTATGAATTATTGAAGAAAATAGGGGTAGATTATGAAATGATAAAAAGATCATTATTTTATCAAATAGGAATTTATTTTATGGTACCTCTATCACTTGCAATAGTACACGCTATAGTTGGATTAAAAATATCAGGTGATATAGTTTCTATATTTGGAAATGCCAATATGCTTAAATACATTTTATATACTATGATAGCTGTTGTATTAATATATGGTGGATATTTTATAGCGACCTATAATGGTGCGAAGAAGATAATTAAAGAAAGGTAGTAAAATGTTTTTATTAATAATTAGATTGTAAGAGGTTTATAAAAATGAGTTATAATAAAAAAATTACTTTATTACTGATTGGAATTTTGATTCTAGGAACTTTAAGTGGATGTAGTAAGTTTAAGCAAATGAAAGATACTGCTATAGAAAATATAGCTACAGAAAGTAAATTACCACAATATAATTTAGATACAGAAACATATGATAATATATCATATGATAATGATAGATATTTAATTATAGGCGAAGAGTTAGATATTGATTCAATTGGTGAACCTATAGGTAAAGTGAATTATAGTTGCACCATTGATGAAAATAAAGTTGAACTTTTAAAAGATGAATTGCTGAAAGTAGATGTGGGTGGAAGTAAGAAAAAAGAAGCTAGATACAAATTAACTTTTGGATGGATTCATGAAGTAAAAGATATGAATCAAAATGAAGAGATAGCAATTAATATTAATAATCTGTATTATAAATGCAAATTAGAAAAGAGATAAGGTTGGATTTAAAAAGCATCAGTACAAATCAGTAGTCAAGGTTAAAAATTTAACCTTGACTATTTCAATATAAAACCTTCCAGTAAAACTAAATGTATTAAAAGTTTTCTGAATATGGATAAGTTATCTATCCAGTAAACAAAAACTAAAAAAGAAAAATTTAATTTAGCGGCTTTTATAGACTAAAGTAATTCAGAGTAGAGAAATTAAAATAATTAAATAAGTGGTAAAAAATATATTGAAATATAGTATTAATTAACCTATAATAATGATAAGGAAATTTAAGGGGTGGAAAATATGAATGAGAAAATTAATTTGTTTTTAGAGAATAATAGAGCTTTAGAGGATGTTAAAGGTTCATGGGGGATGTATGGATTTCAAATAAAGAGCAGTGCATTAACTTGTACAATGAAAAACCAAATAGTACATACAGATAGGATTAATTTAGCATTAGATATAATTAAGAAAAACACTTCTATGTTTTCAAATTTTAGAGGGATTAATAAGTTAACGACAGCTATTACGATTTCTTTTGAAGATAATATGGAAGAGAGCTTGAATGAGATTATATCTATTTATAATAAATTAAAGGATAACTTTTTTAGCAGTGAATATCTAGTAATGGCAGCACAGGTGATATTTAATGCAAGGTATAGAGTTAATGTTGATGATGCAGTAAGAAATACTAGAGTTGCATATGACTATATGAAAAAGCATCATAGATTTTTAACAGGTCAAGAAGATATTGCAAATGCAGCAATAATAGCTACAACTTCAAATGATTTAGAAGAAACATTTAACGAGATAGAAGAAAGCTATCAGTATTTAAAGGACAATAGAATTGCTTATAGTAATAATATTCAATCTTTATCACATATTTTATCTTTAATTAATTTACCTTCAATACAAAAGTGTGATGAAGTATTAACAATGAACTCAATTATGAAAGAGAGGAAGGTTCATTTAAAAGATTACTTTATACCAATGCTTGGAATAATAACTTTTTTAGCTGATAACAAAGAAGCTTTTGCTACGAATATTGCAGATGTAAGTATGGCTTTAAAGAAGGAAAAAGGATTCGGTAACTTTGCTTTGGGAAGTAATTTTAGAAATATGATTTCTGCGACATTAGTTTCTTTAGATTACTTAGAAACTATAGATAATGAGGTGAAAGATAATATAATAAGTAATACTAATAATATTGCATTAACTGTAGCTATAGCTATGCAAACAGCAGTTTTAGTTTCATCAGCAGCTGCAGCGGCTGCAGCATCATCTGCTGCTTCATCATCATAAAGATTATATATAGATATAGAATATAAAAAATTTAAATAAAGGATTTTGGGAAATACTATTTATGACTATTAAGAAGTTAAGGAGGTATAAATATGGAATTCCCAAAATCTTTTCCTATGCAGGAACAAAATCACCAACCAGGCTTTGAGTGTGAGATGAATCCAAGACCTATTTTTGATGATCCCAAATATAATAAAAAAGGTGATACTTTAAGCGGTAAAGTAGCAATAATTACAGGTGGAGATAGTGGAATAGGAAAGGCAGTATCAATAGCTTATTCAAAACAAGGTGCAGATATAGTTATTGTATATTTTAATGAACATAGAGATGCAGAAGAAACTAAGAGATTAGTTGAGGAGAATGGTAGAAGGTGTACAATAATCGCTGGAGATATAGGTAATGTAGCATTTTGTAAAAATGTTGTAGATGTAACAATTAAGGAATATGGAAAAATCGATATATTAGTAAATAATGCAGCAGTTCAATATGAAGATAAAGACTTTAAAGATATAACAGATGAGCAGTTTGATAAAACTATGAAAACTAATATATATGGAACTTTTTATATGACAAGGGAAGCATTAAAACATATGACTTCAGGAGCATGTATAATAAATACAGCTTCAGTAGTAGCTTTTAAAGGAAATGAAAAGCTTGTTGACTATTCAATGACAAAAGGAGCTATTACAGCTCTTACAAGGTCACTTTCAACAGAATTAGCAAAAGCAAAGAAGAATATAAGAGTAAATGAAGTTGCTCCAGGGCCTATATGGACACCACTTATACCAGCATCGTTTACTAAGACTGAAGTAGCTAGCTTTGGTCAAAATGTTGCCATGGGAAGAGCAGGTCAGCCAGTAGAATGTGCAGGAGCTTATGTGTTTTTAGCTTCTGATAATGCATCATATATTACAGGGCAAACTATTCATGTAAATGGAGGAGAGATTGTTAATAGTTAGCTGAAGCTAGGGTGAAAAGTAACCTACGGTTAGGGGTAAATATTCACTATGTGAATAGGGAAAAGTCACTTAGTTAAAATGAAAAGTTTTCTTCGTAAAGGGGAAAAGAATTTACTTAGGCTTAAAAAACTATTGTTTAATATTAATAAATGAGTAATAATAAATTCATAAATATTAAAAACAGAGGAAGATAGAAGATGACTAAGTATAAGAAACCTGAATTATTAGCTCCTGCTGGGAGTTTAGAAAAATTAAAAATAGCATTTCAATATGGTGCTGATGCAGTTTATTTTGGAGGACAATCATTTTCATTAAGAGCTGCAGCTCAAAACTTCTCTTATGAAGAGATGGCAGAAGGTGTTAAGATAGCAAAAGAGTATGGGAAGAAAATGTACTGTACAGTAAATATAATGCCAAGAAACTCAGATCTAGAAAAGCTTGCTGAACATTTAAAGAAATTAGAAGAAGTAGGAATAGATGCAGTTTTAGTATCTGACCTTGGAGTATTTTCTTTAGTTCAAAAATATACTAAATTACCTATACATATAAGTACACAAGCTAATACTGTGAATTATGAAGCATGTAACATGTGGCACAAAATGGGTGCGGAAAGAGTGGTATTAGGGAGAGAGTGCTCATTAAAAGATATAATTGAAGTACGTGAAAATATTCCAGAAGACTTAGAGATAGAAGTATTTGTTCACGGCGCAATGTGTATATCATACTCAGGAAGATGCTTGCTTTCAAGTTATATGGTTGGAAGAGATTCTAATAGAGGAGCATGTGCACAAAGTTGTAGATGGAAATACTCTTTAGTTGAGGAAAAAAGACCAAATGAATATTTTCCAATTGAAGAGGACCAATATGGTACATATATAATGAATTCAAAGGATTTATGTATGATAGAGCATATTCCAGAACTTATGCAAGCAGGAATATCTTCATTAAAAATTGAAGGAAGAAATAAAAGTGAATATTATGTAGCAATAGTTGTAAATGCTTATAGAAAAGCTATCGATTTATATTATGCAGATCCAGAAAATTATAAGCTACCTAAGTATTTATTAGATGAAATGTATAAAGTTGCACACAGAAGATATCATACAGGATTCTTCTTTAATGAGCCTATGGAAGAAGGTTTAATATATGATACAAATAATCATGTCAGAGAATATGATGTAGTTGCTCTTGTATTAGACTATGATAAAGAAACAGGCTTAGCTACTTGTAGACAAAGAAATAAATTTGTGAAAGGTGATATTGTAGAAATATTATCACCAGAAATTACCGGGAAGCCTTTTACTGTTGATGAATTATATAGCGAAGATGGTGAATTAATAGAGGGATGTCCACATCCTGGTATGATATGCAAGATTAAAGTACCTTTTGCTTTAGAGAGAAATAGTTTTATAAGAAAAGAGTTAATTTAATAAAAAAGAGCTAACGAAAACGTTAGCTCTTTTTAAATTTAAAATAATATTAACAAATTATACACATATTTGAAAGTTGAAATGAAATATGTTAAAGTATTATGTGTAAAAAATTTATTGTAAATTGTCGATTTGATTGGAGATTTTTGCAGAATTTATTAATTTAATTCTACAATTGTAAGAAATAGTTAGATTATTTATAGAGATTTACAGTGAAATAAGGCTATAGCTTGTTTGAATTAATTGTGAATTTTATTAGAAAATAAATTCATAAATTTCTTTAATTAAAAAAACATTGACAATAAATTAACTTTACATTAATAATAATAAGGTAAACATAAGTGGAAGGGATGGACTCAATTATGAAATTAAGAGTTATAGCAGCTACATTATTAGCAGCAACATTATTAGTAGGATGCGGAAGTAAAGCATCAGGAGAAAAATTAACAGGAAAAGCTGAAGGCTTCGGTGGAGAAGTTACTGTAGAAGTTACAGTTGATGGAGATAAAATCACAGCTGTTACTGCAAAAGGAGATAGCGAAACTGATGGAATCGGATCTAAGGCTATAGAAGAGCTTCCAGGTAAAATAGTAGAAGCTAACTCAGCTGATGTTGAAGTTGTTTCAGGAGCTACAGTAACATCAACTGCAATTATTGATGCTGTAAAATCTGCTTTAGAATCTAAATAGTATAATAAAATACAAAGGGTGAGTTTATGCTAAGTAAAAAAGACATCAAGTTAATTGCAATAATCATAGGGATAAGTCTTGTAATTTGGATAGGATATACAGTTATGAGACCAAAAGGCCCTTCTATAGAAGTTATACATGGGAATACAGTTGTTGAAAGACTTGACCCTAAAGTAGACGGAAGATATACTATTCAAGGTAGTTATGGAGAGCTTGTAGTAGAGGTTAAAGATGGTAAGTTTAGAATTACCGATGAGGAGTGTCCAAACCATGTTTGTTCAGCAATGGGTTGGGTAGAAAGTGATGGATACTTACCTATATTATGCTTGCCTAATGAAGTGATGGTTGGAATGGAAGGCCAGTTTGATGAGTAAGACTAAGAGACTTATTTACTTAGCATTGCTTACATCTATGGCTATAGCCTTACAGGTATTTGAAAGTATGATAGCAATACCGTTGCCATATGGGGCAAAGCTAGGACTTGCCAATATTATTGCTTTAGTAACTATGGAACTCTTTGATGTAAAAGAGCTTATTTTAGTTAATTCAATGAGAGTATTGTTAGGTTCTTTATTAAGGGGAACATTTTTAACAAGTACCTTTTGGATATCTACAGGTGGAGTGCTATTAAGTAGTTTAGCGATTATATTTATGAAGAAATTCACAAAGCAATCGATGATAGGAATATCTATTGTAAGTGCTGTATTCCATAATATAGGACAAATAATAGTTATTACATTCTTATATAATAATGTTGCACTTGCTGCAATATTACCAATATTACTTATAACTGCTATTCCAACAGGAATATTAGTTGGCATCGCAGCTAGAGAAACAAGCTCTAGAGTAAAATTTTCATAGTACAAGACAAGAAGCTAATTTTTAGCTTCTTGTTTTTTTATATAAATAAATTGACAGAAAAATTAAAAAATATAGAATTTTATAAAAAAATAATATATAATAATAAGACAATTAAAGATGTGTAAAAAACTTATAAAAAATACATAAAATAGTTTAAGAGTAGTTTTATATAAATAATAATAAAATAAAGATTAGGAGGAGTAGGAATGGAATGCACATATGCACAAATTGATTTGAATTCTTATGTAGCTAAATACGTAGATGAAATGGGTTGTAGCCTAGAGGAAGCTTGCAGAGAATTAGGTATAGAATTATCTAAAGTGTTCAATTCAGAAGAAAAAAATAATTATTAGAAAATTAGTGCATGTTAAATGAGTTTTAAGACTTATTTAACATGCACTCTTTATTTTAACTTATAAAATGAAGAATCCTGCTGCTATTATGAAATACACAGCCATTAATTGAGCTCCTTCAAGCCAATTTGAGCCACCATCTCCTGCAACTTTATTAGCTATTAGAACTGAGACTATTAAAGCAATAAGTTCAAATTGATTAAAGATTATACTCATTGGTGTAAACAAAAGGCTTAAAAATATAAGTATAGGTGCAACGAATAATATTACTTGCAAGCTAGATCCTAAAGCTATTTCAAGAGCTACATCCATTTTATTTTTAAGAGCCATTGTTATAGCTGTACTATGTTCAGCTGCATTTCCTATAATAGGAATTAATATTATACCAACAAAAAATTCACTTAAACCCAATTTTGATGTAATATCTTCAACACCACCAACTAGGAATTCGCTTTCAATAGCAATTAATACAGTAGCTACTACTAATACAGTAATGGCTTTTTTTAATGACCATTTAGCTTTTCCTTCTTCTTCATATGTAACAGAATATAAGTCCTTATGAGTAAAAAATGAGAAGAATAAACTACATAGGTACAATATAAACATAACTACTGCAACTATTAAAGTTAGACCTTCATATCGAGTATTTAATAATGATGGGTCTAAGGTATGAGTAAATACAGCTGGTATACATAAACCTATTACAGCGAAAAGTAACATACTAGAAGTAGTATCTACAACATTTATATTGAATTTTTGTACCTTGTGCTTTAATCCTCCTGCAAACATGCTAGCACCAAGAACGAGAAGAATATTTCCAATAATAGCTCCAGCTATTGATGATTTAACTACTTCAAATAAGCCTTCTTTAAGGGCAAAAAATGATATTATAAGTTCTGTTGCATTACCAAAAGTAGCATTTAAAAAGCCACCAATTTTAGGGCCAGAGTAAAATGAAATTTCTTCAGTTCCTTCACCCATGAGACCTGCTAAAGGTATTATTGATAATGCCGCTAAGATAAACATAACTGATGGAGAGAAGTTCATAAACTTACCAACTATGCTAATTGGTATAAAAATTAACATAAATTTTAATATCTTCATAATTATCACAACCTATCATTTGAATATATAATATATGTTTTCCATAATAAATAATATTATTAATAAAAATAATTGGAGATAAATTATTTTTAATATATACTATAAGTGAAGTTTTAAATCTTTATTTATGCTGGAATAGAGAATTTACATAACTGAAGGTTTAAATTTTACCCATGGGGTATGGGTAATTTGGTAACTTGAATTTACATAAGCTATACTCCTACGAATATATATGAGTAGTGAGTTTTATTATAAATAGGTAGGTGGAAAAATGAATATACAAATCTTTGGAACTAAAAAATGCTTTGATACTAAAAAGGCAGAAAGATATTTTAAGGAAAGACGAATTAAATTTCAGTTTATAGATTTAAAAGAAAAATCATTAAGTAAAGGTGAGTTATCTAGTGTTAAAAATTCAGTAGGATTAGAAAACTTAATAAATAAATCATCAAAGGATTATAAAAAATTAAACTTAGATAAAATAAGAAGTGCAGATATGCGAGAAGAGATTTTATTTAAAAATCCTTCAGTATATGTAACGCCTATAGTTAGAAATGGAAAACAAGCTACTGTAGGATATAAGCCAGAACTATGGAATGAATGGGAGTAATTTATTTAATTTAGAATTATAAAATTTCAATTATAAATTAAGGAAGAAACTGCTTAGGCAGTTTCTTTTTTTTCTTAATTTATCATTTAGCATTTATAATTTTTAATTAAATTGCTTCGCAATTTATTTTACTCTTCCATAACAGCAACTGCTAGCAGTCTAGGACCAGAGTGTATTCCTACAGCTGGAGTTATTGTTCCACAGTGCATAAATATAGTGTTTTGATGCTTCTCTAATATTGATTTTAAAGCTTCTGCTTCTTCCTTCATAGTACCTGTCATAATTATAACTTTTCCTCTGCAACGATCTAATATTTCTGTAGCAAGCTTTACTAGCTTATTAAATGCTTGTTTTGAACCACGAACCTTTGCAAAGTTAGTACAGCTACCATCATCAGCCATAGTTATTATAGGTTTTAAATTAAGTAGCTCTCCAATACCACCAGTTACCTTTCCTATTCTTCCGCCTTTAATTAAATATTCTAAGGTATCAACAGTAAAGTACATATTAACTCTCTCTCTAAGAGTAGGTATAGCTTTACATATTACATCAAAGTTTTCCCCGTTATTAATCATTTTACCAACTTCAATTACTATTAAGCCAACAGCCATTGAGAGAATTTTTGTATCAAATATAAAAGAAGTTATTTTATCATCATATTGTTCACTAGCTAATCTAAAGCTATTTATTGTTCCAGATAATCCAGAAGAGATTGGAAGAACAATAGCATGTGTGTATCCTTCAGAAATAAGTTTATCATATAAATCACAAGCGTCTTGAACTGAAGGCATTGATGTAGTTGGCAATTCTTCCTCTATTTTAGAGTAAACTTCATCAGCTGTGATATTAACTCCATCTATATATTCACCAGATTTATATATTATTTTTAAATTTACAATGTGTACGTTATATTTATCAACATATTCTTTGGGTAATCCACAGGTACTATCTGTGATCAACGCGATTTTGCTCATAAGATCCTCCTTTTTACTTTGAAATAATTTGATTTGCTAAACATTTTCTTGAGAAAATAATATCATATCGACATTAACTATGCAAGAGGTAGTTTTAAAAACTATATGATGAATTTCGAGCTTTATTTACATATTTAATAACATAAATAATTAGTTAAGAATAATATTAGATAAATAAATTTGTATAGTTACTTATACAGCATAATAGGAAATGTTGAGATGAGGTTTTATGAAAAAAGTTCTTACTCTTTGAGGAAGAAAATCAGGGAGAGATATAGATAACAAAAAAGAATCTAATATAAGATTTATACCAGCAAAGATTACAGAAACTCCAGTAGTAGATAATAGCAATATTTATTATGAGGGTAGGATTACTTATGTGGATAGAATTCATACAGATAGTTTTACAGAGTAGTCAAAGATAAGTTATCCTAAAGATGATTATCACTATATTTATTATGGGGGAATTATTGAGTGCTATGCAAGATAAATATAGCCTTCGGCTAGAGAAATATTTGCCTTTGCAAATAGAAATATGTTCTTTCAGAACAGATAAATATACGCCTACGGCATAGATAAACTGACGTAGGCATATTTCTCTTAGCGTTAGCAAAAGTTTCTATTTCTTTAGGTGCTAATCAAGTCTTTCTAATTTTCCCATATATAGTCTTGCGGGAATAAATTTAATTTTAAATTCTTTCTCGTAAGAGTTAACCCATTTTATTTCTTTTACAGTTATTAAAGAAATTGCTTTTCCTGAACCTAATCCACGGGCGGTTCTTCCTGCTCTATGTAGATATTCATTTGAACTACCAGGGAAGTCTAAGTTTATTATGTGCGTTACATCAGGTATATCAAGACCTCTGGCAGATAAATCAGAAGAAACTAAAACAGGACATTTTCCATTTTTAAAGCTATCTATAGCTCTTTTTCTATCTTCTTTAGATGATTTACCACTTATGTATATAGCATTAACTTTATGGTGCATTAGCTTGTTTGTAAGTACATCCATTTCAGTATTGTTATTAACAAAGACAATAGCTCTTTTTGGTTTTTCTGCTACTAGAAGTTTTCTTAAATTTTCAAATCTATCTCTATTATCACCAAGTATACATATATGCTCTATATTTGGATTTAAAGAAGTTTTTGCTTCTGTTTTAATTATTTCTACATCTTCTTTAACTAATGACTTTGCTTCTTTCAAAGCTTCAGGGCTGATACTAGCTGAGAAGAACATAAGCTGTCTATCTCTCATAGTTGTTTTTATTATATCCTTTATAACACTAGTTCTATTGTTACGAAGTAAAGAATCGGCTTCATCTATAACTATAGTTTTTATAGTGTGAGCTGTTATCTTTTTCTTTCTGATAAGATCTAAAATTCTACCAGGAGAACCAACTATTATATGTGGTTTAATTTCTTTTAATTTTTTTATTTGTTTTTCTATATTTGATTCACCCATAATAGTTAATGAAGTTACTTTAGTTTCAGAATTTGTGTTAAGTAACTTTATTTGAGATTCTATTTGCATAACAAGCTCATGAGTAGGAGCAAGTACTATAGCTTGCATTTCTCTTTTTTCTGTATCTATTTTGTGGAATAAAGGAATAAGATAAGCTAAAGTTTTACCGCTTCCTGTATGAGCTTCACCTATAATATCTTTATTTTCTAATGCTTTTGGTATGCTTAGGTATTGAATTAGAGTGGGTTCTGTTATATTTTGCTTTTCAAGACCTGTTATTATATTTAAATTTACGTCAAGTTCACTAAATGTTTTATTCATTTTTTTCTCCTTAAGTTTAGTATTATCTATATTAGTATACAATAAAATAAAATTTTATGTAGACTTATAGCTAACTTTATCGGAAAAAGATAAAGGAATATTAATTGTAAAAAAATACAAAAAGTTATATAATATAACTACTGGATTATTAAATGGAATAATACTTTTATATTATAGGGGAGAAGGGTATGGATAATAATATTGCACCACAAACTAATGAGGTAGTAACAAAGCCTACCAGCAAACTAAAGAAAATCTTATTTTTTTCTGTATTAGCAGTAATTATATTAGTTGCATCTACTGCAGCTTATGTTAATTCTGAAAATAAGAAACTTGTTAATAGTTATGAAGATAAGGTATACCCAGGAACTTTTGTGTTTGACACAGATGTTTCAGGCTTTACTAAAAGTGAATTGCATACTGTTTTGGAAGAAAAGGTTAATGAGATTTCATCAAGAAAAATTAATGTGACTATTGGTGATTCTAAATTTGAAAAGAGTTATTTAAATCTTGAGACAACTATTGATTATGATACTTTTGAAAATGAAGTTTTAAGCTTTGGAAAAGATAAAAATTTCAAAGAAAAACTTGACTTAATAAAGGAGCCAGAAAGTAGAAGTTATGGTTATGAAGTAGTTTATAGTGAGGCTAAGATTTCAGAGTTTATAGATACAATAGCTGAACAAGTTAAGATAGAGCCAATAAATGCAAGTATAAGTGTAAGCTGGGATTCTGTAAGTGTAACAGAAGGACAAATCGGATATGAGTTAAATAAAGATGAATTATTTAATAACATAAAAACAGCTTTACAAGATATACATGGAGATGAGTTAGTTTCAATTGAAGGAAATCTTAAAGAGGTAGATCCTGAAATAACAGCTGAAGCATTAAAAACAGTAGATACAAAAATATCTTCATACACAACTTATTTCCAACCAGGACCAAGTGGGACAAATATTCAAATAGGAGCAGGAATGATAGGTAATGTATTACTTATGCCTGGAGATTCTTTTTCAACAGTAGAGGCTATAGGGCCTACTACTCCAGAGTATGGATTTGTTTCTGCTAATACTTACCTTAATGGTAAGGTAGTTCCTGGATATGGTGGAGGTGTATGCCAAATTTCTAGCACAATATATAATGCAGAGCTTAGAGCAGGTATAATTCCAGACTTTAGGACATATCATGAAATGACTGTTGGATATGTTCCACAAGGTTTAGATGCAACTATAGGAGATGAATGGCCAGATTTAGTCTTTACTAATCCTTATGATTATCCTGTAGTAGTTAATGTATATGCTAGTGGTGGTTCAATAACTGCTGAATTTTGGTCTAATAGCCAAGCTACTGGTGGGGTAACATATGAACCAAAAGCTTATCAAACAGGAGCTCTATCTGCAGATACTTATTTATATGGATATAATTCAGCTGGTGAATGTATATCAGAAGTATATTTAGATAGTAGTGTTTATAAACCATTTTAGTTAGATGTAAATAATTATAAAAAGAGTTGCTTTTTAGCAGCTCTTTTTATTTTTATGGGGATATTGAAAAAAAGAGAAAAAAATAGATAATAGTAAATTGATTATGAAATTATAACTAATTTGAAGGAAAATAATATTTTTTAAATTTGACTTTTAATTTTCAGGGAGTAATATAATTCTAGGTAAATTATGCGGCTAAAGGAGGGAAAAGTTGTACAGTTTATGGTTGTGAGGGATAAATATTAAGATTGAGTTTATATATGAGAAAAAGAAAATAGTACAATCTTAGAGTGTCATATTTATTATAGGAAATACAAATAATAGTAAATGAAATATGAAGGGATAAGTAGTAAGGAGATACAAAAGATGAAGAAGATATTTGAAATTTATAAGAAGGATATAAGTAGTATATTTAAAAATTATGCGGCACTTATAGTTGTTATTGCTTTATGTATAATACCATCATTATATGCCTGGTTTAATATAAAGGCATCATGGGATCCCTATTCACAAGAAGCTACAAGTGGTATAAGTATAGGGGTAGTTAATAAAGATAAGGGCGTTAATGTTAATGGTAAAGAAATTAATATTGGGGATGAAGTTGTAGCAAATCTTAAGGATAATAAAGATCTTGGATGGCAATTTCTATCAGCAGAAGAGGCTGAAAAAAGTGTTGAAGAGGGAAAGATTTATGCAACGATAACAATTCCAGAAAATTTCTCAGTAGATTTAACTTCTGTTATAAGTGAAGATATTAAAAAGGGAGAAATTATATATACAGTTAATGAAAAAATAAATGCTATTGCACCAAAGCTTACAGATAAAGGAGCTACAGCACTTCAAGAACAGGTAAGTAAATCTATAGTTGAAACTGTAAGTAATGCGATTTTCGGAGTAGCTAATGAATTAGGAATAAAATTAGAGGAACAAATACCAAAGATAACAACTATATATAACTCATTAGTTAAAATTCAAGGAAGCTTTGGAGATATAAATAATACTGTAGATACAGCGGCAGATGGAGCTGAAAAAATTCAAACTCTAATTGCAGATATACAAAATGATATACCAAAAATTCAAGATACTATTACAAATGCTCAAAATTTAAGTAGCCAAGTGCAAAACTTTATAACATCATCACAAGGAGCAGTTGAAAAATTATCACCTACTATTAAGCAAGATATAAAAATAGTAAGTGAAGTTTCAAGAGATATAGCAACATATACTCAAGGAGTTAAAGATGCTATAAATACCGGAGCTGATAATGCACCAGCAATGGTGAATAATTTGATAACTAAGGTAAATGGGTTAAAATCTACAGCAGACTCAGTACTTAATATATTAAATACATTAAATAAGTTTTCAGGTGGGTCTTTAAGTGGTGCTATAGATAGTTTAACTAATATTAGTAATTCTTTAAGCGCAGCATTAGGAACATTAAATGATATTAAGACTAAGGTTGATAGCGGAGTTGTAATAGATTTATCTTTGCTAGACAATATAATTGGTGTTGCCAATGATGTAGCTAGTATTACAGATGGTATATATGCTAATTATGACTCAACAATAATACCAGCATTAAATGATACTTTAAATGTGGCTTATAATACTGCAAGTGGAGCGTTAGAAATACTTAAAGGAGCAGAAGCTGCACTACCTCAAGTACAAGATATATTAAACATAGCTTATTCAGGAGCTCAAAAGGGTGAAGAAGGAATTGCATTTGTTAAAGAGGCTTTACCAGAAGCTGAGGCTATGATAAATGATTTAGTTACTAAAATGGCTAACATTAGTAATGAAGATGAATTAAAAGAGGTTGTAAACTTATTAAAGGCCGATGTGGCAAAACGAAGTGACTTCTTAGCAAATCCTGTGAATATAGTTGAAAATAAATTATACCCAATGGGGAATTATGGAACAGCAATGACTCCATTCTATACAGTTTTATCTCTTTGGGTTGGATTAATGCTACTAAGTTCTATGATCTCTGCAGAGAAAGAAGGAGATTATACTCCAAGACAAGTTTATTTTGGAAAGCTATTATTATTCTTAACTATAGCTATAATACAAGCGTTAATAGTAGCCTTAGGAGATTTATATATACTAAAAATTTATTGTGTTAATCCATCGCTATTTGTAGCTGGAATAGTCTTTACAGCTATAACATTCACATTTATAGTATATTCTTTAGTTTCTGTGTTTGGTAACGTAGGTAAGGTATTAGGAATTATACTACTTGTTTTACAAGTAGCTGGATCAGGTGGAACATTCCCAATTCAATTAACCCCAAGATTCTTCCAAGTGGTTAATCCATTTTTACCATTTACATATTCAATATCTTTTGCAAGAGAAGCTATTGGAGGAGTTGTACAGTCAGTGTTAACTAAAGATATTATTATTTCATTAATTTATATAGTAGCATCGTTATTAGTTGCTTTATTATTAAAGAAACCTATAAATAAGTTATCAGAAGGATTTGTTCAAAACTTTAAAAAAAGTGGACTTGGAGAATAAATAGATTATGCAAGATATAGAGTTAAATAAATACTTTATATCTTGCATCTTTTTTTATATTATTTTTATACTAGCTATGGTAAAATAATTATTGTAAACAAATTGTTAACAGAGATGGAGGGGTTTAATGAGAAGAAATGAAATCGATTGGATTAGAAATATTTGTATATTAATGTTGTTTGTCTATCATACAGCAGTGTTATTCACTGATTTTGGAGATTTTTATATTAAGGCTGAACGTAGCAACTTATTTTCAAATATATTTATATTATTAACATTTTCTTGGTATATGCCACTTTTATTTTTCTTAGCAGGTGCATCAACTTATTTTGCTCTTCAAAAGAGAAACGGAGGACAGTATATAAAAGAAAGAGCAAAAAGATTACTTATACCTTTTATATTTGGAATTGTTGTTATTGTGCCTCCTCAAACATACTTAGCTAGATTGTGGAGAGGTGAAAGAAATATAAATTATTTTAGTCATTTAAAGATGTTTTTTACTAATGTAAGTGACTTTATGGGCTTTGATGGTAATTTTAGTCCGGCGCATCTTTGGTTCATAATATTTTTATTTACAATATCTATCGTAGGTGTTCTTATAATTAAATGGATGAAGACAAGACCAGGAAAAGCTATAAGTAATAAAGTTAAGCCGATAGTTTTAGGAAAGCAAGCTTTATTATGGGTATTAGCATCATTAATAATTTTAGAAATGATACCAACTATAGGTGGAAAGGGAGTATTAACTAATTTATTATTATTTATTTTAGGTTATGCGGCTTATAGTGATACTGAGGTTATTGAAAGATTATCTAATAATAGAAGACTATTTTTAAAATTAACACTGGCTACAATTTTTGTAGGAGCAGTATACCTTTTCTTGTTAAGAGGTACTCAAAATGGAGTTGTTGTATATACTTTAGATGGAATATTAAAGAGCACCATATCGTTAATTATGGGAATAACTATAGTTTCTTATGGAATTAGGTATTTAAATAAGAAGAATAAAGTATTAGATTATTTAAATAAAGCATCTTTTCCAGTATATATTTTGCATCAAACTATATTGTTAGTTTTAGCATTTTATATATTACCATTAACTTTACCTGCATGGATTTCAATAGTTCTAATAATTACTTTATCATTTGGATTAACATTTATAGCTTATGAGATTTGCAGAAGAATTAAATTTATGGATGTATTATTAGGAATGAAATAAATTTTAATGTAGATATATTTGAATCGAAGTCTTTAAAAATTTTTTGATATAAATTAGCTAAGAGTAATTTTTATTCTTGGCTTTTTTATTTGTAATTTATTAATAAGTATAAAATTATAAAATAAGAGATAGTTCAATAATTTATTATTCATTGCGCATACTATTTTATAGAGTGAGAAAAGTGGAGGCGGACATATGAGTAATAAAGACATATTTTTAAATGATGTAAAAAGTGGTGAAAACACAAAAATTTCTTTGATGGTTATGAGAGTAATGTTTAGAGATACTACAAAAGTAGTTGCTATATTGGCAGACAAAAGTGGAGATATAAAGGCAACTATACCTTGTAAAAAAGGAGATGTAACTGAAGGGAGAGTTATATTAGTAGAAGGTAAAAAGGACGGGAATTTTGATGTAAGGAAATATGAGTTTATTGATGAATATGAAATTGAAGACTATCTTCCAACTGTAAAGAGACCAATAGAGGATATTGTGGAAGAATTAGAATTATACACTGATGAATATATAATTTCGAGAGAAGGAAAAGCTTTAAATGATTATTTCTTTAAGAATGAAGAGTTTTTACAAAAATTCAAGAAAGCAATTGGTGGCGTATCAATGCATCATAATTATATAGGTGGACTTGCAGAACATACATTAGGAGTTATGTATTTAAGTACAGTTTTTTCAGAAAGATATAATTGTAAGAATAGAGAGATTGCAATATTAGCAGCAAAACTTCATGATATAGGAAAAATTTATGAAATGAGTTATGATGGACCTTTTAAATACACTCTTAAAGGAGAAATGGAAGGGCATATAGTTATAGGAATCCAAATGATAAATAAAGCTTTTGAATCAGAACCTAATCTTTACTCAGAAGATTTTAAAGCTAGAATAAAAGGGTGTGTTGTTCAGCATCATGGAAAGCCGGAGTTTGGATCACCAAAAGATATGAATATGGAAGAATCTTATATTGTTCACTATGCCGATTATGTAGATGCAACGATGAATAAGATAGAAAAAATTAAAGAGAAATATCCAGATGGTGGTTGGACAGAATATGATAGAAAACTAGAAGCAAGGTTATATTTATAGTGGAGGTAAAGTATGAAGAGATTGGCTAAAGTTTTATTTATAGTTATGTCTTTTCTATTAAGCATTGAAAGTAGTATCTTTGCTTATGAAGAAAATGTAGATGATTATATATGTAATACTAAAAGAGACTTATTAGTTTTAATGTTAACATATCCTGAATGTATTAAAGACATTGAAAAAGATGAAGAGGGATTTATTTATCTAATAATGCAAAATAATAATAAGGTTCTTTATGATGATAAAAAAGAAAAAAGTCATGAACAGAAATTTTACAATTCTGACCTCCAAGATACATTAGAACAAATATATCCTTTAGATATGATAACTGATGTAATGGAGGAAGGGAAAGATCCAGGAAGAATTAGGTCTTATTCTTTCTTAAGTAATGTGTATGGAGGTAGTAAAGAGGCTGTACAGAAAAATATAATTAATAAAAATACTTATTATGGAACGATGATGTTTAATAAAATAAATGGAGCTGCAGATAATCTTGAAAAGGCTCTTAATAAAGTAAGTGAATTAGCTAAACAAAATACTAATATATATAATTTTGTTTCTCCCACTAGTGGAACTTTTAATTATAGAGTTATAAAAGATACAGGTCAGCTTAGTCCTCATGCATTTGCTATTGCAATAGATTTAAAGAGTGATCCAGCAGATTATTGGAAATGGTGTAATAGAGAAAAAGGTGGAAATAGAATTTCTATTTATCCAGAGGAAATAGTTAAGACTTTTGAGGAATGTGGTTTTGTTTGGGGAGGGAAATGGGCTCATTTTGACATATTACACTTTGAATATAGACCGGAAATAATATTAAAGGCGAAATGTTTTGGAAATAATGAAGTAACAGAAAATAAAGAGTGGTATGAAGGTTGTGAAATAAATCAACATACAGAAGCTCTAATTCAGAAGATTAACAGTATTATAGATAAGTAAGGAGTGGAGAAATGAAAAACGGATTAGAAGAAGATACTTTTGTAGAAGCTATTAGCTCCGATACAATGTTAATTAATATTGATCGTATGGTGTGTAAAAGGAATAAAAATATCCCTGAAACTATATTAGCAGATATGGAAAATAATAAAGAATAATAATGTTACACATTTGTAATAATTTTGTAAGTTGACTTACTATTTTTTAATGTTTATAATTTTTAATAACAGTGAGGTGAAAAGTATGGTGAATAAAAATAGTAAGAAATTAGTTTTTGGAGCGTTATCAGCGATTGCCGCTTCTGTTGCAGCAGGGGTTTTTGTAAAAAAAACCATGCAAAATAAAGAGGAAAATGATTCTGAAAAAGAAAAGAAGAAAAAGAGAAGTAAAAATGTTTATTATACTGTATCATTAAATGAAATATATAATACATATGATGATAAAACTTTTTCAGAAGAAGATATGATAAATGAAATAAAGAAGGAAACATCTTTATAAAATATGGATGTTTAAGAAGGAGCTACTAAATGTGGCTCCTTATTTTTTGTATATATTATATTGAAAATAGTAAAAATAACTTTGAGTAATAATATAAGGAGAGGATTTAATGGATTATAAAATAGCTGATTTAAATCAAAAACAATATAATGCAGTAAAGAGAGCAGAAGAATTGATTAAAGAAGAAACTGGTAAGGAGTTTGTTATGATTGCTTGGGAGAAAGAAAAATAATTAATTCATAAAGAAACAATTATTTTATAGTGGGGGATTTAGCTTATACTTTCTATTTAATTAACATTTATTTTAATATAATATAAATATATTAAAAAAAGTATAGAAATTTAAATTTAGATGATGTATACTATTCCTCCAATATTAATTTTAAAATTACTTATAGTTGTACAAGCTATAAAAATACAAATTAGAATCAATTTATGGGCATAATAAAAAATATATTTATACAATAAATAATATCTTTTAGATAAATATAAATTGATGGACTATAAATAAAAAACAAGTGAAGAAAAGAAGAGGATAGATTATGGAATTATTTGTTACAGATTTAGATGGAACATTATTAAATAGTAAAAAAGAAGTATCTAAATATTCATGTGATACTTTAAACAGATTAATAGATCAAGGAGTTAACTTCACAGTAGCTACAGCTAGAACACCAGCTACAGTTGTAGAGTTATTAGAAGGTATAAACTTAAAACTTCCTGTAGCTCTAATGAATGGAGTGCTAATATATGATGTTAAAGAAGAAAGATATATAGATATAAAAGAAATAAGTAAAGATTCAGTAATGAAGTGTTTAGATATATTTGAAGGATTAGATAAAAATGTATTAGTATACGGAATTAAGGATAATCATTTATGGGTGTATTATAAAGAATTTAAATATGCTTGGGAATATAATTTTTATAAAGAAAGAGCAGATAAAAAACTTAAAACTTTCTTAGAAGTAACTGACTATAAGGAAGCTATAAAGGATTCTAAAGTAATTAATTTTATAGTTTTTGATAAATTTGAAAACATTAAAAAGATAAATGAAGAGTTAGCTAAGATTGAAGGATTAACTGTTAATTATTATGAAGATATCTATGAAGAGGATTGTTATTTCTTGGAAGCGTATAGCAATGAAGCTTCTAAAGCTAATGGAATTAAGTTCCTAGAAAGATATATTGAACATGATAATTTAGTTTGTTTTGGAGATAACTTAAATGACATACCTATGTTTGAGCTTGCAAATGAAGCTTATGCTACAGCTAATGCAGTAGGTGAACTTAAGACTATGGCAACAGCGGTTATTGGAAGTTGTGATGAAGATGGAGTTGCTAGATTTTTAGAGGAACGTTTTAATAAATAAAATTTATTTATTAACATATTGTAAAGATTATCAAATACCTTTAAATTTTGTTATTATTAGTATATGATATACTAATGAATAAAATTAAGAGGTGAAATATATGAGTAAAAAGAATGTAGACCTTGGAACAGGAAAAGTTGGGAAACTTTTAGTTAGCTTAGCTTTACCGTCTATAATAGCTCAGTTAGTTAACGTTCTTTATAACATTGTTGACAGAGTTTTTATTGGTAGAATTCCAAATGGGGAAATTGCGATGGCAGGTGTAGGAGTAGCATTTCCAATAATTATGCTTGTATCTGCTTTTAGTGCATTAATTGGTTTTGGTGGTGCACCGCTAGTTGCAATGAAAATGGGAGAAAAAGATAATGATGGTGCAGAAAAAATTATGAGTAATAGTTTTTCTACGCTTATCATAATAAGTATTATTTTAACAGTAGGATTGTTAATCTTTAGAGAACCAATATTATTGGCATTTGGTGCAAGTGAAGCAACGCTTGGATATGCACTAGATTATTTAACTATATATTTAATAGGAACAATATTTGTTCAAATTGCATTAGGAATGAATCCTTTTATAAATACTCAAGGATTTGCTAAAATTGGGATGATAACAGTAGCTATTGGAGCGATAATCAATATAGTATTAGATCCGATATTTATATTCGGATTAAATATGGGAGTAAAAGGAGCTGCATTAGCTACAGTTGTTGGTCAAATGGTTTCAGCAATTTGGGTTTTACAGTTCTTATTTGGTAAGAAGAGTATATTGAAGATAAGAAAAAAATATATAATTCCTAGTTTAAAAGTTATAATTCCAGTTATGGCGTTAGGTATATCTCCATTTATTATGCAAGCTACTGAAAGTATAGTTTTAATATCATTAAACAATCAATTATTAAAATATGGTGGGGATTTAGCTGTTGGCGCTATGACTATAATGAGTAGTGTAATGCAAATTATATTATTACCTTTAACTGGATTGACTCAGGGAGCTCAACCTATAATAAGTTATAATTTTGGTGCAAATCAATTAGATAGAGTTAAAAAGACATTTAAGTTATTACTTATATGTTGTTTAACTTACACAGTATCAATGTGGGCAGCTATAATGATAACTCCAGAAACTTTCGTAAGAATATTCAATAATAAGCCTGAGCTTATGGAAATTACATCTTGGAGTATGAGAATATACTTTGCTGGAATATTAGTGTTTGGAGCGCAAATAGCATGTCAGCAAACGTTTTTGGCACTTGGTCAAGCTAAAATATCTACGGTGCTTGCATTATTAAGAAAAATAGTTTTATTAGTACCATTAATATTTATACTTCCATTATTCTTACAAGATGGATTGCAAGCAGTTTTATTAGCAGAACCTATAGCAGATATAGTGGCAACCGCAGTAACTGTTAGTACATTTATAATTTTCTATAAGAAAAAATTGGGTGGAAGTTCACAAAAAATGAATAATGAAAGCATAGCTTAACGTTTAAAGCCTTATGGAATAATTAATTTATTCTATAAGGCTTTTATTTGTTTTGTGATATAATATACCCATTATATGTAACGTAGGTGAATTTATGATAAAACAGGTTTTATTAAAGGCATTTGAAAAAAGTACTTATGGTAAAAATGAGAGAGATGGAAGACGAGTATTAAATAATGATTTAATTGCAGATACAAAATATGAAGCTGATGAGAGTGAAATTTTTATTAATAGCTTAGTTATATCTGAAAGTCTTTATAGTCAGTATAATTGCAGACTAGATATGGATAAAAAGAGCAAGGAAATTATTTTAACCAAGTGTAGCTGTAGTGATTACGAGAAAAATGGTAAAAAGAGAATTACATATTGTTGCAAGCATTTAGTTGCAACATTTTATAGATTTTTAGATGATATAGAACAAGATACCTTAGTACAACAGGAATTGGGAATTGGAGAGACATCGAAAGAACTTATTAAGTCAACTACAGATTCAGTACTGGATTTATTACTTGGAGATAAAAAGGTAAAGAGAGAAATAAAATTTGAAGTAGTGATAAATAGGGTAAATTGGTACGGGAAAATAGCAGCAGAATTTAGAATAGGCTTAAAGGGAATGAGTTCTAATAAATTATATACATTAAAAGACATAGGAAGTTTTTTGATATCTTTATATAATAAAGTTCCGTTAGCTTATGGAAAAGATTTTACTTTTGATATAAATGAACAAAAATTATCTAACAGTGATAAAAGAATTATTAAACTTATAAATCTCATAAGAGATATTGATAGAAAGTTTATTTCAGGAAAACAAGTTATAATACCAGATTATTTAGTTAGAGAATTCTTTAATGTAATAAAGAATAATAGAGTTTACTTAGGTAGTGGATTTTATTCAAGACTGATAGAAGTAGATGTATTAGAAGAAAAAATTGATTTACCTATGTCCTTAGAAGATGGTGGCAAGGTAATAAAGTTAGAGGCCGAAAATGGTATTCCTGAAAGCTTAACATCAACTAATGATGTATACTTATATAACTCTAATATTTACTTGCCACCAGAAGAGCAAATAGATATTTTAATTCCTTATGTAGAATCTTTTAGTCATGGTAAAACTATATTTTTTGATAAAGAGGAAGAGAAAAGAATTTTAAGAGACTTAATTCCATCGATGCAAGGTATAAGTAAAAACATAAGATTGTCTAAAAGTCTTAGGGAAAAAATAATTATATCTCCTGTTAGTTTTAAGTTTTATTTTGATAAAGAGGATGAAACATATTTAATACTTAAGGTATGTTATGGACAATATGAGTTTAATATTGAACATAGCTTTGAGGAGAAGATTATATATAGGGATAAGGTTAAGGAAGATGAAGTAGTAAGAAAACTAAAAGAGTTAGGGTTTGAAAAAATAGATGATAAATTTGTGTTCTTCAAAAGTGAAGATGATTTATTTAGATTTTTTAGCCGTGATATATCAGAGCTTCAAGATATAGGAGAAGTATATTATTCAGAGAACTTTACTGGGATAAAATCAATAGGTTCAGGAACATTTAAGGGCGAAATAAGAAAAGGGAAGTTTGATTATTTTGAACTTAAGTTTACTCTAGGAAATATTCAAGATAGAGAAATAGTTAATATATTAAGAGCGTTTAGAGATAATAAAAAGTATTATAGGTTAGAAAATGGAGAGTTTTTAGATCTAAATGATTTAGAGTTAAATAAAATATTAGCACTTTTAGATTCCATGGAGCTTATTGAAAATGAAAATAAGGCTATTTTTAATAAAAGTAAAGCAGGAGTAATAGAAGATTATATAAATGATTCAGGAATAAAGGGCGTAAGAGGACGTAAAATCATAAAAGAGATAAAAAATTATTTATCATCTTATAGAGATAAGGAATATGTTGTACCTAATACTATAAATGCTAATTTAAGAGAATACCAAGTTGAAGGTTATAAGTGGCTTAAGACTTTGGATTACTTAGGGTTCGGTGGTATTTTAGGAGATGAGATGGGGTTGGGTAAAACACTACAAATTATAACTTTTATAACGTCAAACAAAGGTAAGAAAAGTTTAATAGTAGCGCCGACATCTTTAATCTACAATTGGAAAGATGAGTTTGTAAAGTTTTCACCAGATATAAAAGTTGCAATAGTTAATGGAGCTGTTAAGGATAGAGAGGAATTAATAAATAATAATGAAGATTACGATGTATTAATAACAACATATAACCTTTTAAGAAGGGATATTAGCTTTTATGAGGATAAGGAATTTGATTATTGCATTTTAGATGAAGCCCAAAATATAAAGAATTCATCATCACAAAATGCTGTAGCTACAAAGAGTATAAATGCAAAGAGGAAATTTGCTTTAACAGGTACTCCAATAGAGAATTCTCTTATGGAACTTTGGTCAATATTTGATTTTATAATGCCAGGATATTTATATGATGAAAAGAGATTTCTAACCAGATATCACAGAAGACTTGAAGAAGATAAGGTTATTATTGACGAAGTAAATAAGCTTATAAGACCATTTATTTTAAGAAGGTTTAAAAGTGATGTTATAAAAGAGCTTCCAGAAAAAATTGAGAAAAAGCTTATAGTTCCACTTGAGGATGAGCAAAAGAAGGTGTATGGAACCTATGCAAATTATGTTCAAGAGCTTATAGATAAAAAAGTTAAAAATGATGAGTTTACAAAGAGTAAGATAGAAATACTTTCTTACATAACAAAGTTAAGACAAATATGTTTGGATCCATCAGTTATAATGGAAAACTATACTGGAGGAAGTAGTAAGTTAACAGCATTAACAGAAACAGTAATAGAGTGTATAGAGCAAGGACATAAAATATTAGTATTTTCTCAATTTACCACAATATTAAAAAATGTGAAAAATATATTTGATAATAATGGTGTTTCTTATAAGTATTTAGATGGGTCTACACCTTCGAAGGAAAGAGCAAAGCTTGTTGATGATTTTAATAATGACAATACGGAAGTCTTCTTAATTTCACTTAAAGCAGGTGGAACAGGGCTTAATTTAACTAGTGCAGATGTAGTTATTCATTTAGACCCCTGGTGGAATCCAGCAGTAGAAGATCAAGCTACTGATAGAGCGCATAGAATTGGGCAAAATAATATAGTAGAAGTAATAAAAATAGTAGCTCAAGATACTATTGAAGAAAAAATAATAAGCCTTCAAGAAGAGAAAAAAGCTCTTATAGATAAAATAGTTGGTAAAGAGACAGAGCTTGATAATACAATAATGAAAATAAGTGATGAAGAAATTATTTCATTATTTTATTAACTTGGTATATAATAAATAAAAATACTGAACATAAAAACGATAAGTTAGTATGTTTATAATATAAAAAACAAAGGATGGTGTTTATGAAAGTAGTAGTTATAGGTGGAATAGCAGCAGGAATGAGTGCAGCTGCAAAGTTTAAAAGACTTTGTCCAAATGACGAAGTTATAGTTTATGAAAAGGGAGATATAGTTTCTTTTGGAGCTTGTGGACTTCCTTACTATGTTGGAGGGTTCTTTGAAGATTCAGATCAAATGATAGCAAGAACGCCAGAAAAATTTAGAGAATCAGGAGTAGATATATTTACTAAACATGAAGTATTAGGTATAGATTTTAATTCTAAGACTCTAAAAGTTAAAAATTTAAGAGATGATGAAGAGTTTACTGATTCATATGATAAGCTAATGATTGCCACAGGAGCAAGAGCTATAATTCCTCCAATAAAAAATGTTAATTTAGAAAATGTATTAACATTAAAATCTATGGAGGATGGTAATAAAATAAAAGCATTACTTTCTAATCCTGAATTAAAGAAGGTAACTATTATAGGGGCTGGATTTATTGGACTTGAAGCTGTAGAAGCTGCAAAGCAAAAAGGTAAAGAAGTAACTGTTGTTCAACTTCAGGATAGAGTTTTAGCAGAAGTTTTTGATAAGGAAATTACTGATCTTTTAGAAGAAGAAATAAGAAGTCATGAAGTAAATCTTTTATTAAACGAAACTGTTTTAGAGTTAGGTGGAGACACTAAGGTTAACAAGGTTATAACTAATAAAGGTGAATTTGAAACAGATTTAGTTATACTTGCAACAGGAGTAAGACCTAATACTGAATTTATAACTGATGATAGAATAGAAAAATTAAGAAATGGTGCTATAGTCGTAGATAAGTTTGGAAGAACATCAATAGAAGATGTTTATTCAGCTGGAGATTGTGCAACAATAAACAGTTATGTAACAGAAAAAGAAGCTTACGTTCCGTTAGCTACAGGGGCAAATAAGCTTGGAAGAATAGTCGGTGAAAATTTAGCAGGTCAAAATAATTCATTCCAAGGTTCTTTAGCTTCAAGCTGTATTAAAGTTATGAACATGGAAGCGGCAAGAACTGGACTTTCTGAAAAAGAAGTAAAAGAGTTAGGCTTTGCTTATAAAACTAAGTTTATAAGTGATATGAATCAAACTAGCTACTATCCAGGAAGACAAAAAATATATGTTAAGCTTATATATGATGCACATAGCAAAGTAATATTAGGTGGTCAAGTTGCTGGATATAAAGATGCAGTTCAAAGATGTAATGTTTTAGCTGCTTGTATTTTTGGTAAGCTAACTACAGAGCAATTAGGAATGCTAGACCTTTGTTATGCACCACCATTTGCAAGAACATGGGATGTTCTAAATGTAGCTGGAAATGTGTCTAAGTAATTATTAAAAGATTATATATAAAGATAAAAAAAGCTACCAATTTTATGGTAGCTTTTTTGCTTAAATAAATTTACGTCACTACTTGGAGGAAGAACTTTAATATTTACTATTTACGAAATATAAATTAAACATAATGAGCGAATTTGGTTTTTTGGTTTACAAGTTTGAAAATTTATGCAATAATATTATAGATTTTGTGCCTAATTAATAGACTAAACTTAGGTTTCTATTAATAGTTACATAAGTGAGATTTAAAGGTGAATATGATTTACTTAATCGAGCTTAAGTATAAGTAATTTTATTTATGAAAATTACTTATACTAAAAAAAAACTATAAAATTAGGAGTGTACATATGAAAATAGGATTTGATCACGAAAAGTACTTAGAAGAACAGTCTAAATATATTTTAGAAAGAGTTAATAACTATGATAAATTATACTTAGAGTTTGGAGGAAAGTTATTATTTGACCTTCATGCGAAAAGAGTATTACCAGGATTTGATGAAAATGCAAAGATTAAGTTATTACATAAACTAAGAGAGAACGTTGAAGTAGTTATTTGTGTTTATGCTGGAGATATCGAAAGAAACAAAATCAGAGGAGATTTTGGAATTACTTATGATATGGATGTAATGAGGCTTATCGATGATTTAAGATCTTATGACTTAGAAGTGAATTCAGTAGTAATAACAAGATATAATGACCAACCATCAGCTACTGTATTTATAAATAAACTTGAAAGAAGAGGAATAAAGGTTTATAAGCACAGATCTACTAAGGGGTATCCAACAGATGTTGATACTATAGTTAGTGACGAAGGCTATGGAAAGAACCCTTATATAGAAACAAGTAAACCAATAGTTGTTGTTACAGCACCAGGACCAGGAAGTGGTAAACTTGCTACTTGTTTAAGTCAACTTTACCATGAATATAGAAGAGGTAATTCAGCTGGATACTCTAAATTTGAAACATTCCCAGTATGGAATGTGCCATTAAAGCATCCGCTAAACATAGCTTATGAAGCTGCAACAGTAGATCTTAAGGATGTAAATATGATAGATTACTTCCATTTAGAAGCTTATGGAGAAACAGCTGTAAATTATAATAGAGATCTTGAAAGCTTCCCAGTGCTTAAAAGAATAATTGAAAAGATAACAGGAGAAGAGTCAGTTTATAAATCACCAACTGATATGGGCGTTAATAGAGTTGGTTTTGGTATAGTTGATGATGAAGTTGTTAGAGAAGCGTCAAAGCAAGAAATTATAAGAAGATATTTCAAAACTGGATGCGAATATAAAAAAGGATATGTTGATAAAGAAACATTCGATGCTGCTAAGCTTATAATGGAGCAAGTTAACTTAAAAGAAGAAGATAGAAGTGTAGTAATGCCAGCAAGAAGACGTGCTGAAGAGTTAAAGGAAAAGTCATGTAAAAATGAAATATGTCCAGTTATTGCATTAGAACTTGAGGATGGAACTATACTAACTGGAAGAAATACAGAAGTTTTAGATGATGCAGCAGCTGTTTTATTAAATGCTATAAAGTATTTAGCAAATATATCAGATGATATGCACTTAATATCGCCAGTAATATTAGAGCCGATTATAAAGCTGAAGTCACAAACATTAGCAAATAAAAATGTATCATTAAATTGTGAAGAAGTACTTATTGCATTAAGTATTTGTGCAGCAACTAATCCTACAGCGCAAGTAGCTATGGAAAAACTTCCAATGCTTAAGAATTGCCAAGCACATTCAACAACAATTTTACCAACTAGTGATGAGCAAACATTTAGAAAGTTAGGAATAGATATAACTTGTGATGCTGTTTATCCATCAGAGAGTTTATACTATAGTAACTAAAAATTTATTTAAAATTAAATTTGTTATATAAATATCACTTTGATATTATATTTATTATTAAAGAGTACTATGAATTTTTTCATGGTACTCTTTTTATTATTAATTAATCAAGATGAAGGTAAAGGTTAATAGAACAATTGAGAATTAAATAAGTTATTATGTACAAAATATAAATAATGAATCTTTATAAGGAGGTAGTTTGATGAAAGATAAATTAAAAGTAATACCACTGGGTGGTATGGGCGAAATAGGTAAGAATATAACTGCCATAGAATATAATGATGATATTATTGTTATAGATTGTGGGTTAGCCTTTCCAGATGAAGAAATGTATGGAGTAGACTTAATTATTCCTGATATATCATATCTTATAAATAATAAGGATAAGGTTAGAGGATTAGTTTTAACTCATGGGCATGAGGATCATATTGGAGCAATACCATATATTTTAAAACAACTTCAGATGCCTATTTATGGAACTAAATTAACTATAGGATTAGTAAAGACTAAGCTTGAAGAACATAAGTTGTTGAATGAGACAAAAGTAGAAAGTGTAGAGATTGGTGATATATTAGAGCTTGGTTCTTTTAAGGTAGAGTTTATAAGAGCCACACATAGTATAGCAGATTCTTGTAGTTTAGCTATTTATACACCTTTAGGAACAATATTACATACAGGTGATTTTAAAATAGATTACACTCCTATTGATGGCAAGCTTATGGATTTGCAACGTATATCAACTATAGGAAGAGAAGGAGTTTTGCTCCTTATGGCAGATAGTACTAATGTAGAACGAACAGGACATTCATCATCAGAAAGTACAATAGGACATACGTTAAAAAGAATTTTTTCTACAGCAAAAGGTCGTGTTATAGTAGCTACTTTTGCATCTAATATTCATAGAATGCAACAAGTAGTAGATGCATCTATGATTTATGGAAGAAAAGTGGTCTTTAATGGAAGAAGTATGGAGAATGTATCAAAGGTAGCTAGAGAACTAGGATATCTTCATGTACCAGATACAGAAATAATAGATGTAGATGAAATAAGTAGTTATCCTAATGATAAAGTAACTATTTTAACTACAGGAAGCCAGGGAGAACCAATGGCATCTTTAGCAAGAATAGCATTTTCTAATCATAGAAAGATATCTATAGAACCAAATGATACGTTTATAATATCTGCATCTCCAATTCCAGGAAATGATAAGCTTATTTCAAAGGTTATAAATCAATTATTTAAAAGAGGTGCAAATGTTGTATATGAAGATTTGGAAGATGTACACGTATCAGGTCATGCGTATCAAGAGGAATTAAAGCTTATTCATTCTTTAGTTAAACCAAAGTATTTTGTACCAGTACATGGAGAGTTTAGGCATTTAAAACATCATGCTGATTTGGCTGAAAAGTTAGGAACTCCGAAAGAAAATATATTTACTTTAGATACAGGAGAGGTTCTTGAAATATCTTCCAACGAATGTAAGAAAGAAGGAAAGGTAAAGGCTGGATCAATATTTGTAGATGGATTAGGTGTTGGAGATGTTGGAAATATAGTGCTTAGGGATAGAAGGCACTTAGCACAAGATGGAATGCTTACAATAGTAGTTGCTATAGAAAGGGAAAGTTTAAGTATTCTTTCAGGACCAGATATAATAACAAGAGGATTTGTTTATGTTAAGGAATCAGAAGCGTTAATAAAAGAGGTAAAGGATATTGCTTCAGAAGAGTTGGATAAGTGCTTAAAAAAGGGAATAATTGAATGGTATTTATTAAAATCAGCTGTTAAAAAAGCTGTTGAGAATTATATATACGAAAAAACTAAGAGAAGACCAACTATAATACCAATAATAATGGAAACATAAAAGGAGCTAATTTAGCTCCTTAAATTTTTATTCAAATCTTTCACATCCTATGCTTTTTAGAAAATCATCATCGATATAACTATCGATCGGTTCAAGATTATGGTCTGCTTTATATTTTTGTACAGCTAATTCTAAAGAATAGCCGTAGATGCCATCAGCAGGATGATCGAAATAGCCTAATGCATTTAAAATTCGTTGCACATGATAAACATCAGCACCTTTACAATTAGGAGTTATATCTCTATCATAAGGGGAAAATCTCCAATTAGGTCCACCAGAAATAATAACGGAAGTATCATAATCAACCAAATTGAAAAGTTCTTTTATATTATGATTATAAAGACGAATACATCCATTAGAAGCCATATTTCCTATGCTACTAGGGTTGCTTGTTCCGTGAATTCCAAAGGTATCCCAAGGTGCATTTAAGCCTAGCCAATAGCCTCCAAAAGGCCCCTTCATTAATGCTTTGCTTTTAACCTGCCATATTCCTATTGGTGAAGGAGTAGATTTTTTTCCTATAGCTATAGGATAAACCTTAACCTCCTCTTGTGTTTTTTTATCTACTAATGTTAACGTTCTAGCGTATAAATCTATCAAAATAATATATTTATTACCATCAGTAGATAGCGTTGAGGCTATAGATAGTTGTGGAGTGTTTAAAATTAAGACAACTAGTAAAACTATTGTAATAAGTTTATTTTTCATATTATCACCTACAAATTAGTTAATCTTTTTCTAGGATATCTGATAATTCAATCATAACTAAACGAGATAAAGCATCGTCTGAAGAAGTAAATTCGGTATTATCTTTAATAGACAATATTATAGGTAAGGTTATTGTAAATGTAGTACCTTCGCCACAAGTACTTTCTACTGATATAGTCCCATGATGAAGTTGAATAAGCCCTTTTACTATGTATAATCCTAAACCACTTCCTTCTGAACTTCTATGTAAGGAAGAGTCGGCTTGATAAAATCTATTAAAGATATTTTTTAGTTTCTCCTCAGGTATGCCTATACCAGTATCTTGTACTTTTATAATTACCTCATTATTATTTACATTTATACTTACATATATTCTGCCACCAGAAGGAGTAAATTTGATACTGTTAGATAAGAGGTTTAATATGCTACGTTCTATTTTAGTGGTATCTATATAGGTGTTTATCTCCTCTTTTTCTGTATCGAAGATAATTTCTATATTAAATCCCTTGGCTAAATCAACTGTTGACATAACAGTATCTTCTATTACTTGAACTATATTTTTATAGGAAAAGTTAATAGTTAAAAAACCAGATTCTAACCTAGTAACATCAATAATGTTGTTAACAAGTTTTAATAATCTATTACCGCTTTTTGTTATGTAATCTAACTTTTTTATAAGATAATCTTTGTCTATAGAAGGATCTCCTACCTTAATTGAAAGTAAATGAGAAGTTGCTAAAATAATATTTATAGGAGTTCTGAATTCATGAGACATAGTAGTAATGAAAATTGACTTTAGTTTCTCTGTTTCTAATGCTTTTTTATAAACAGCATCTTTTATTGCTATTGACCTCTTTTGCTTCGAAGAAAATATTATTATATAGATCACGAATATTACAAAAGATATTATAAATATCCATAATAATATTTTAAAGAATGGAGGCAATAAAAAATCAAAAGGTCCTTTATTTAAAATGATACTTTCTTTTGGTAACAAAAGTGGATTTACATGATAATAATTAAGTGAGTCATAATTAAAAATAGTTAAATCTAAGCTGTTATATACTAAAGGGATTTCGTTAATGGGAATACCAGATGCTAGTTTTAGAATTAATTCTCCTGCAATAGAACCATGGTAATCTCCAGTATCGACTATTCCTCCTATTGCTCCAGCTAATATATAAGGTTGAACCTTAGTATAAATAGGAGTATTAGTATTGTTTCTAATTATTTTAATAGTATCTGATAAGTCTAAGTATGAATTGTTAATCCTATCTTTATACTCTCCAACTATTACCAAAGCAGAAGAATCAGGATCACTTTTAGCAATTTCGGAAATAATATCTTCTATGTATTCTTTTTCCCAAAAAGAAATATTTAAGGGCTCACTAGCTAAGGATTTCATATTAGCTATGTTGTTTTTTAAAACGTTACAAAAAGTTGAGTTATCTAATAAAACGATCACATCTTTCAAATTTTTCTCAAGGGTAATTAGTAAGTTTAAAAATCTAAGATTATCCTCTGTTTCAATAACACCAGATATATAATTTTTCTCTTCCGAAGAAAGACTAATTTGACTATTTGATCCTATGAATACCGTAGGCTTTTTATACAATATAGAGTTTTCAATGAATAAATTTTCTCTTAGGAAAGATAAGGCTTCATCATCTACTGTTAAAATAACATCTATCTGAGTATTTTTATATTTCATATTTAAAAGTTCCATAAAACTATTTTTGTATTCGTCTGTAAATAAAGTTTTACTATCTAAAAATTCATAGATTAAGTTTATATTTGGAGCTATAGATAATTTCTTTTTTAAGCCTGAGGAAATAAGACGCTCCCATTCATTTTCAGCATTATAGGAGTTTAATATTAAAATGTTGAAGTTTTTTTCTTCTATTAATGAACACCAAGTAGTTTTACATTGTAAAAAAATAAAAGCTAATAAGCTTATTAATATTAGTTTAAATAATTGTTTAAAAAATGACATAATAATACCTCCAATATTACTAATATTTAGTATTTGTATAAGTAATAAAATAAATTCTTATGGGATAAAGAAAAAAATAATAATAAATCTAATATATTTGGTATAAATATTATTTCTATTTGGAAAATTATATGAGGAAACAATATGTGTAAAGAATAGAGTGATTATTATGGAGAATATAATGGTAAGAGTCTTAGAAGGTAGAAATTTATTTGGTAAAGATAATGGAGTTTATTTGAGAGCAAATAAAGATGTAGATAAAAGTGAAATTTTTAAGATTATTAAAAGTTATAAAAGTATTGAAGAAGATTTGAATTTACATAGTTATATTGAGATATTTGAAAAAAATGAAGCTGTTGAAGTTTTCATAAGAAACAAGAATGTCAATCTATGCAATCTTATTATTAGCTCTATAATAAACAATTTAGATAAATATGATATATTAGAAAAGGCGAAAAATAGTATGGGTAATGATTGGAGTAAGAAAATAAAAGAGTTAGCAGATGATAAAAATATTTCATTTGTAAAGATAAATGAAGATGAAGTTAATTTAGGATATGGAGAAAATTCATTTGTAATAACTAAGAAAGATTATATTAATAAATATAATGAAGATAACTTAAGAGTATTTGATGAAATTAAAGAAAAAATATTAAATATACCAATAATATCTGTTACTGGGACTAATGGCAAAACAACAACTGTGAGATTAATTCATAAAATACTACTTTCTTTAGGATATAAAAGTGGATTGGCTTCAACAGGTGGAATATATATAGGAGATAAATCTATTAAACATGGTGATACTACAGGATTCTATAGTGCTAGGGAAGTGCTTAAAAATAAAAATGTAAATGTTGCGGTTCTTGAGACGGCAAGAGGTGGCATTTTGAAAAAGGGATTAGGATATAAGAATGCTAAAGTTGCTATAATAACTTCTGTAAGTGAAGATCATATAGGTATGGAAAATATAAAGTCAGTAGATGACTTAATAAGGATAAAATCTTTAATTGCGGAAGAAGTAGATCAAGATGGAATAGTGGTTATTAAATCTATACCAGCTTTAGTAGAGAGGTTTAAAAAAAAGAGCAATGTAATTTTGTTTAATGATTTTGAAGATAGCTTAATAAAGGAACATATAGAAAGGGGAAACACTGCATATTATGTAAAAGATTATTATATAGTTAAGAATAGTGGTGGAATTGAGGAAAGAATAATTTCAGTAAAAGAAGTACCCTTTGCTTTTTATGGGATATCGAAGAGTAATACAAGGAATATTATGGTGGCAATGATAGCTGTTGAGCATATAGACAAAGATATTAGTAATATTATTGATGTGGTAAAAAGATTAGAGTGCAATATAGATACTAATTTAGGGAGACAGAATATTATAGATTTTAACGGTTTTAAAATGATAATTGATTATGGTCATAATAGCGAAGCGTTCAAGGAAGTATTTTCTATTGCAAATAGTATAGGAAATAAAAAAATAGTAGGATTAATAACAGCAGCTGGAGATAGGGAAGATATTTATATAAAAGAGTTAGGAAGTATAGCCGCAAGATTTTGTGACGAAATAATAATAAAAGAGCAACCGGATTTAAGAGGAAGAAGTAAGGGAGAAACTGCTACACTGTTAAAAGAGGGTGTATTGTATACTGGTTATGATGAAAAAAATATTAAAATAATATTAGAAGAGGAAGAGGCAGTTTTATATGCATTGAAAAATGCTAATAGTGGAGATGTAATAGTATCGTTTAGTCAGTTTTTATATCTGACATTTCCGGTTATAAATAAATTTAGATCAGAGATAGGATTAGAAAAGATAGGAGTAAATATAGAATTAGTACATTGACAGCTTATATGTTATATGATTTTCAATATTGCTAATGTATAATGCTGAAATATATATAACAAGGGGGACGGGATTTAGCTACATTAAAAGAAATAGCTGAAAAAGTTTTTAAATAAATATATTAAAGTATTAATTCCTTTTAAGATACAAAAACTATTTTTGTGTTTTACGAGGAATTATATTTTTATGGAGGTTATATTATTTATGAAGGATTTATTAGATAAGGGTGCTGTAATTCAAAGGGATAAGGAAACTTATGCAATAGCACCTCATTTAACTGGAGGACTAGTTACACCAGAACAATTAAGGAAAATTGCTGATGTTGCAGAAAAGTATAATGCAGCAACATTAAAGGTAACAGGAGCTCAAAGAATAGCTATAGTAGGAATAAAGGAAGAGGATATAGATAAGGCTTGGAGCGACTTGGGAATGAAGCCAGGAGCAGCTATAGGCTTATGTGTAAGAAGTGTAAAAATATGTCCTGGAACTACTTTTTGTAAAAAGGGAATGCAGGATTCAGTGGCTGTTGGATCAAAACTTGATGGAGCTTATCATGGAAGAAATTTACCCAATAAACTTAAAATTGGAGTCAGTGGATGTGTTAATAGCTGTTCTGATAGCCATACTAGAGATGTTGGACTTATTGGAACGGCTAAAGGTTGGATGGTATATGTAGGTGGAAAAGGTGGAGTTAAGCCAAGACTTGGAGACAGGGTGTTAATGAATGTATCTAATGGTGAGATATTTGAAGTTGTAGAGAAAATAATAACTGTATATGGAGATAATGCTTTAGGAAAAGAAAGATTAGGCGATTATATTGATAGAGTTGGGTTAGATGAATTTAAGTCTAAGTTAGGTATAAGCTAACAATAATTAGGTAAGAAAGTGAAAATATCACTGGGAGTTTAAACGTTCCTAGTGATATTTTTTGTTTTGTTTAAGGTTATATTATAATAACAGTAAGTAAAATTATATTTAAAGGTAAAAGAAATTAAAAAAGTTTATATAAAGTTTGTAACGAAAGTAAAAAATTACGGACATATGTAATGGAGGTGAGTAAATGAAAGAGATGGAGGAACTGTACCTTAACTATGCAAAGACAGTTCATAAATATTTAATATGTTTGACTAATGACGTAAATATAGCAGAAGACTTAACACAAGAAACATTTTATCAAGCCTCGAAAACTATTAAAAACTTCAAAGGTGAATGTAAAGTATCAGTGTGGTTATGTCAAATTGCAAAGTATTCTTGGTACAAGCATTTGGAAAAAAGTAAAAAATATAATTATGATTCTTACGAAGATATATCATTTGAAATTGTAGGATACCAAAACCTGGAGTCAGATTTACTTAAAAATGAGGATAAGATGGAATTGTTTAAAAAGATTCATTTGCTTGATTCACAAAGTAAGGAAATTATTTTTCTAAGGATAAGTGGTGAGTTAAGTTTTAGGGAGATTGGTGACATATTTAATAAAAGTGAAAATTGGGCCAGGGTTTCATTTTATCGTGCAAAACAAAAATTGTTGGAGGTATAGAGTTAATGAGAGAAGATTTAAATTGTGAAATTGTAAAAGATTTATTGCCAAATTATATTGAAGGATTGACTAGTGAATATACTAATGAAGCGATGGAGAGCCATTTTGAAGCATGTGAAAGTTGTAAAAAAGCATATGAGTTATTAAGTGTGAATGGCACGGAAAACGAAAATTTACAAAAGAAAAATATTGATGAAGTAAAAGAATTAAAGTATTATATGAAAAAGGTTAGATTAAGAAATTTATTTTTAGGAGTAATTATTGCATGTTTAGTTTTAGGCGGAAGTTATTTATTATACGATAATTTAGTGAATATATGTAATTATAATGAGCCAAGTGAAAATGTAGAAGTTACAGAGCTTTATCAATTGAATGATAACTATGTTTATTTTAATCTTAGAAGTAAAAGTGAATATCTAATCAGTGCTATGACATTCGGACCTGGAAAAATAGATAAGGGCTATGTTGGTACGGAAATACATTTTTTAAGGCCTGTAATTGGGAAAAAACTATCTAAAGTATCAGAAGAAGAAAAAGAATTGAATTTAGAAGCAAGCTTTGTAATAGATATAGAAAATAAAAAGCTAATTGATGTAGGTAGCTTCATAAGGACAAATGATAATATAACTGCAGAGAAAATAATTAATTATGCTAAAAATAAAACAACTGAAAAAAACAATATTGATATAGTTAATTCTGATAGTAAAGTTTACTATATTGGAAGAAATGATGATGATAAACTTTTAATATGGGAAGAAGGAATGGAATTGCCTAAATACCCTAATTAAAAATTATATTAAATAACGAATGTAATTGAAGGTATACCAAGTGATATGAGTAATAATAAATTGAATTAAATGCAACTTTCAAATTAGGATTAGATGTTAAGAGACTTTATTTCAGATACATGAAATAGAGTCTTTTCTTTCGGAAAGAATGACAAACATATTTACACAACAGAAAATAGGAGATAATATAAGTTAAGAGTGAAGAGTTAAAAGTTAATGATGAAACTGCTATGCAATTTCTAAATTTATAAGTGTTTAAAGTCATATTAGCTGATTTTGTTCCTAAACTCTTAACTCTATAATTTTAATTTTTAACTAAATAGAGTGCTTAGCACTTTATTTCAATAGAGGAAATGAGGGAAACAATTGAAAAAATTTAATGATTATAGAATAAGTGATGAAATATTAAAGGCTTTAGATGCTTTAGGGTACAAGGAGCCATCTGATGTACAACAAAGAGTTATACCAGAATTACTGCAAGGTAAAGATGTTATAGTTAAATCACAAACAGGAAGTGGAAAAACTGCAGCCTTTGGAATACCTTTATGTGAAAATATAAATTGGGATGAACAAAAGCCTCAAGCTCTAGTTTTAACTCCTACAAGAGAACTTGCAATTCAGGTTAAAGAAGAAATAATGAGCATTGGTAGATTTAAGAGAGTAAGACCTGTTGCTGTGTTTGGAAAGCAACCTTTTTCGGATCAGGCAAGGGAGTTAAAGCAAAGAACTCATATTGTAGTAGGAACTCCAGGTAGAGTTATGGATCACATAGATAGGGGATCTTTAGATACATCAAATATAAAATATTTAATAATAGATGAAGCAGATGAAATGCTTAATATGGGATTTATTGATCAAGTTAGAGATATACTTAGGGGGTTAAATAAAAGTAGGCAAAGCATACTTTTATCAGCAACTATATCAGAAGAGATTTTAAAATTATGTAATGAATATATGAATAATCCTATAAGTATAGAAATTAAAGCTCAAAAGTTAATAACAGATAATATTAGCCATGAACTTTATAAAGTAAATGAACAATATAAAATGGAAGAATTAAATAAGCTTTTAATAACTGAATCGCCTAAAACAGCAGTTGTATTTTGTAAGACAAAAGAAAATGTAGATAAAGTTTTTGAAGCTTTAGTAAGAAAGAAATATTCTATTGGTAAGATTCATGGTGGAATGCTACAAAAAGAAAGAATGGACCAAATGGAGAGATTTAAGAAAGGTAACTTTAGAATTCTTATTGCCACAGATGTTGCTGCTAGAGGGATAGATGTTGAGGGAATAACTCATGTTATTAACTATGACTTGCCAGTAGAAAAAGAAGCTTATGTACATCGTATAGGTAGAACAGGAAGAGCTGGAGCTAAAGGCAAGGCTTTAAGTTTAGTGAATCAATATGAGGATAGATTATTAAATACGATTCAAGAATATATAGGCTTTGAAGTTCCTCTAAAAGATTTACCAAGTTTAGAACAGGTAAAAGCCAAAGAAGTAGAAGCAATAAAGATATTAAAGTCAAATCCAACAGTCAAAAAGCAGAAAACTAAAGCTGTAAGTAAAGATATTACTAAGATATACCTTAATGGTGGTAAAAAGAAAAAAATAAGACCAGGAGATATAGTTGGGGCTATATCAAGAATTGAAGGTATAACAGCAGAGGATATAGGAATAATAGATGTTCAAGATACAGTATCTTATGTAGATATCTTAAATGGGAAAGGTAATAAAGTTCTAGAAGGACTTAAAAACTCTACCATAAAAGGGAAAAAGCTAAAGGTTGAAAGAGCAAGAAAATAGTTTATATTTATGAGTGATAGAAAGAAAGTGCGAAATAATATGACATAGAAAATGATAAAATTGACAGCTACAGAAACTG
>OGIX01000281.1_pt1 | contig 45034 bp, 26 predicted proteins | sample 1571901 | NCBI WGS metagenome assembly OGIX01 (sample SAMEA2582102, study PRJEB24529) | metagenome | biome: Human gut stool | place: China | collected 2011
AAATCACCACAGAGAAAGTCAAAAAAAGAGGGTATGTCTATTTTGACACACCCTCATAGTATTAACAGATATGAAAAACGATTTTCGGAAGCCTTATTCGCTCAGCGGGTCGAACGTGCCGGCTGCACCGCCGTTGTTGTAGTCGGCCCAGCCGATGGTTTGACGGAGGCCCTTGTTGGCCGAAGAGGCACCGGAGTTGAGACCGAGGAAATAATAGTTGGGACGGAAGTTGACATAGAGCAGATTGTGCTGCGAGTCGTATCCGTCGCCGCGTTTCTCCTTGCGCACGAGGTTGTCGCCATACCACGAAGCCAGCGAAGCAGTCTGCTCGGCAAGACTCCGGCGCAAGTCCACGCCCACGGGACGAACAGTTCCGGCCTTCAGCAACGGATCTGAGTCATAGGTGGTGCCGCCGATGCCATACTTGTTGGCCACGCGGAACTCCATATTCTCGCGGCGCTGCCCGTTGAAAGGCTTGAAGCCGAGCCATGTGCAGGTGTTTCCTCCCCACCCCGTGAGTGTCCATGTGGACGGAGCACCGCTCACTTTGGCAGCCCCACCATCGAAGAGCATCCACCGACGCATGTCATCGAAGCGCTTGCCCTCATAGGCAAATTCTATCTGCCGCTCGTAGAGAATGGCACTCATGCAAGCTGCTTGGTCGGAGGCGAGATTGCTCTGGAGCCCACAGTCGCCGGTGTAGCCCACCCGCCGGCGGATTTGCTTGAGCAGGGCCACAGCCTCATCGGTATGGTCTGCTCCACAGGCGGCTTCAGCCAAATTGAGCAACACCTCGGCATAGCGTATCTCAATCAGCGGAGCGGCCGAATAGAAGGGGGCGGCCCCCTTGTTGTCGGTGGCTACATAGGTGTAAAGCGGACTGCCGTTGGCGTCGAGGTCGTCGCTCTTCTTGCGCACATACACGCCACTCTTGCTCGTCAAGAGGTTGTCAGCGGCATAGGAGTTGCCGCTCTCGGGGTTGCCCTGATCATTGAGGTCGGTGTACCACACGTAGTTCCAGAGCACATAGTTCTTGCCGTTGGAGGGATTGTTGGCATTGATCTTGCTCGCGTCTCCACTGTAGGCCCAACGGAAGCCGGGGAAAGCAAATGTGCGATAGAAACGCGGATCACGACCCACGAAGGGGGCATCGGGATTGTAAACGGAGTCGGAAACTTCCAGTTTGGTGTAGGTATCACTTACCGTCGCAGGCTTCTTGCCATCGGCCATGGGGAACATGTCAACGAGCATGGCCGAAGCATTCTTGCCTCCGCCGCCCGTGTTGGAGGGGCGGATGTCGCGCTCCCAGCGGTTGTTCTTCTGATTGTCGAGTCCGGCTCCGGTGATATTGTTATACAATGTGGCAAACACAGCTTCGGGATTTCTACCCGACTGGCAGAACATGGTGGCGAAGCCGGCGGCATTGTCGCCCGAAGCCTGATAGAGACCGTAGCCGCAGGCGTTGATGCTGTCGAGCTCTTGCTTCATCTGGGTGTAGGCATTGGCCCAACGGGTGGGGTCGTTGGAACGGTTGAACAGCGGACTGGCCCAAAGCAGCAGCACCCGCCCTTTCAGGGCCAAAGCCGTACCGGTGGTCACGCGTCCGTAGTCATCGCCCGTCCATCCGCCGTTCATGGTCTTGCCGGCCAACAGCTTGGCCGACCTGTCGAGGTCGCTCAAGATGAAACGAATGCACTCTTTGGCACTCGAACGGGGAGTGAACGACCCCTCCACAGGGTCGAGAACAGCCGTCACGAGGGGCACACCGCCATACCATTTTACAAGGTTGTAGTAGCACCACGCACGAAAAAAGTAGACCTGCCCAAGCAGGACATTCTTATCCTCCTGCGACAGTGTGCTGTTGGTGATGCCGTTGAGCACGTCGTTGATGTTGCGGATGCGCCCATAGACAGCCTCCTGTATGTTGGACTGCGTGGCCATGAAGAAGTCGGGCACGGCATTGGTGGCACTCGTCGACGACAGTTCTATCTGCGGATTCACGAAGTCGCTGAAGCCGCTGTACTCCTCGGTCGACCGGCCGGCAAGGTCGGCATTGCCCATGGAGGGCGACCGCCACGACATGTCGCCGGCTGCGGGCAGGCACCAACTGTAGATATCGTTCAACCGACCGTTGGCTCCACTATAATAATTGTAGACTTCCTTGTTGACATTATCGTAGTTTTTCTTGTCTTCAAGGAATGTGTCGCTGCACGATGAGAAAGCCAGCACGCCTACAAGACCAAGACTCAAATATTTGATTTTAGCGTTCATTTTGTTATCTGTTTAGCGTTAAACGTTCCGTTTGTCAGAAGGTGAGATTCACGCCCACCGTCCACTTTCTCAGGTTGGGATAGCTGCCGTATGAGCCTGCCATCGGGTTCATGAACTTGTCGGGATAGGGGTTGTAAAAGTTGATGAGGTTCTGTCCGGTCACATTGATGCGCACGCCCTGCACGCCAACTCTCTTCACCCACCGCGAGGGAAGGCTGTAGGCCAGCGTCAGACGGTTCAAGGCCACGCGGGCGGCGCTCACCCTCCAGAAGCTCGAAGCCACGGCATTCACCGATGTGTAGGCCAGATTGGGATAGTAGGCTTCGCGGTTTTGGGCCACAACCAGTTTGCCCTGCCCGTCGTAGACATCCTGATAAGCATACATGTTGTCGGGGTTCCAGAACGAGGGCATGTTGCAATATTCCAGATTGCCGGTGGGTTTAAGGGCTGCACCGGGCAGCAGGGTGTAACCACCCCAACTTGCCCCGAGCTGTGCGGTGAGCGAGAAACCCTTGTAGTCGGCCCCGAGATTCACCGTGAAGCCATAGATGTTGTCGCGGTTGGAGAGCTTCACCTGATCGTTCTCCTCATCCACGATGCCGTCGGGTCCGTCATAGCTCACGTTGCCATTGTCGTCTACATGCTGCGCACCGCGTATATCCTTGTAGATGAGCATACCCGGACGCACCTTGTCTTTGGTGAGTCCCATGTAGGAAGTGATGCCGTATTTGTCGAAATATTCCTCAATGTCTTGGAACGAACGGAACATCCCGATGCACTGCATACCCCACGTGCCGATGTCGGTGCGGTGACCACGGGTGATCTGACGGTAGATATACTCGTCTTCCCAGTCCATATTGAGCACCTTGTTGTCGGAGTAGCCCGTGTTCAGCCCCACCTTATACTTGAAGTCCTTGCCTATCTTGTCGCGCCAAGTGAGCGAGAGTTCCCATCCCCACGAATCCATCTCGCCGAGGTTGACAGCCGCACTCTGCGTGCCGACGGTTGACGGCACGGTCTGTTTGATGTTCATCAGCATCTCGCGGTTCCACTCACGATAGGCCTCCAACGTCACTCCCAAACGCTGATTGAGGAAGTTGGCATCTACACCGAAGTTGAACTTGTAGTCCTTGTCCCAATGCACATCGCGGTTGACGGCCGAGTTGTTCTTGTTGATGGTGATGCGGTTGGAAGAATTATTGCCCGTTCCTTCCCCGAACACCACGCCCTTGTTGGCATCCTGCGCATACACTTGCATCCATTGCCAAGGTGCTGTGTTGTCGCGGCCGGTCAGTCCGAACGACGAGCGGAGCTTCAAGAAGTCCACCCACTTCACGTTGTTCTTGAACCAAGGTTCTTCCGACACCACCCAACCGAGGCTCACGGCGGGGAAGGTTCCCCAATAGTTCTCGGGTGCAAACTTCGTGGAAGCGTCCGAACGGAGCAGGAACTCGAAGAGATATTTGCTGGCGTAGGTATAGTTGATGCGCCCGATGTAAGACAGTGTTCCGCTCTCGCTGCGCGTGAAAGTGGTCGTCATCTCACCCGTGGCGGAGTTGTACTGCCCGGTGGTAAACTCGTATGGATTCTCGCGTTGGCCCGTAAGATATTCGCTCTCGGCTTCCGACTTCTCGATAGAAAAGAGTGCCTGCACATGGTGCAGACCGAAGTCGCGGGCATATTGGGCCGTGAAGTTGATCTGGTAGTTGTCCGTGCGGGTCATTGAGCGGCCAAGGAAGTTACCGTTGGCAGTGGTCATGGGCACGAAGTTGCTCCGGTCGAGCAGGTCGGTCCCCTCTTCTCCCGTCACGGGCGTGTAGAGGTGGTTGCCGCTGCCGTAGCGCCTGACCATCTGATAGAGCGTGTAGCGGGAACCGTACTCGTTGCCTTTGTCAGTGTTGATGCTCTTGCTGTAGGAAAAACTCAACTTCAGGCCTTTCAGCACCTTGCTCCAACCGAAGTCGTAGTTCACACTTCCCATGATGTTCATGTTGGAATTCATGTCACGCTTGTAGTCGCCGTTGTTCTGCAAAACGTCGAAATTATACCCCTGATTCTGATTCTTCGACTGGTTGCTCACGCCATAGGCAGGTATCGCGTAGTCGCCCACATACTCAGGGATGTAGCCCGGACGGGTGAGCAAGAGGTTATAGTCCTTTTCCGCATTGGTGCCCCCCACCTTCAAGAGCGGTGTGTTCTTCTTGGCATAATCACCCGAGACGGTGAGGTTTGCACCCAACCACTTGCTTATCTTCACGTCGATGCCGGCCCGATAGTTCCATCGGTCGTAGTCGAGTTTGCCGAGATTGCCGTCTTGGTTAAAGTAGGTAATACCGCCGAAATAGTTCACATTGTTGGTTGCCCCGCTCACATTGACGCTGTGCTTCATGGTCGTACCGGTCTCCCAATATTTGTCAAGCAGATCATAGTTAAGACTTTTCATAGCTTCCAGTTCGTCAGACTGGAACAAGGCGGTTGTCTTGTTGAGCGAAGTGTTGGTCGGATCGGCTGTCGTCACGGCATTGTAGAGCCGTCCGTAGTCGTAGGCACTCAACATCTTCGGGCGCGCCACCTCATCGTTGAAGCCAAACGTCCCGCTGTAGCTGATACGCGGAGCCCCCATCTTGCCTTTTTTGGTGGTCACGAGAATCACACCATTAGCTGCACGCGCACCATAAACGGCAGCCGAAGCGTCTTTCAACACCGAGATGCTCTCCACCTCCGACGGGTCGAGATTGTTGAAAGCTTCTGCCCCAAGGTTCTGTCTTGTGTTGCCCACTTTCACATCGTTGGGGTAGATGTAGCCGTCAATGACAAACAGCGGTTCTTGTGCTGTCGAACCGATTTCACCCAACGAGTTGGTGTCGCGAATGTGCAGTCTGGCATTTTCTCCCGGCCGCGCATCGCCTCCACTCACACTCAGGCCGTTCACCAGTCCGCTCAGGCTGCTTCCCAGTCCGCCATTGGCGAGGTCTTGCAGGTCTTCCACGGGTACCGTGACCACCGAACCGGTGAGGTGGGCCTTCTTCTGTGTGCCGTAACCCACGACAACCACCTCATCGAGATCGGTGTTGACGGCCGACAGCTGAAGCCGCCCACCCGTGGTGGAGACATCCTTATAGCCTATGTAAGAGACGGTGAGCTTGCCACCGTTCGGCACATTCAACTTGTAGTTACCGTCCAAATCGGTAACGGTGGCCGTCTTCGTTCCCGCCACGCGCACCGTAGCCCCGATGATAGGGTCACCATGTTCGTCGACCACCGTGCCCTGCACCACTTTATTCTGTGCTGCAACGGGGAGCGCACAAGCAAGTGCCAACCCGAAGGCCAGCGTCTTGAAATATCTTCTTTTCATTGCGTATTCCATTTTAGTTTAAGTTATTATTCGGCTGCCGGCAACCAACGCGGGTCACCCGTCCTGTTGGCCAACTGTTCGGCTCCCGACACCGTGAAGTCGCCGCCGGCTGCATCCTTGAAGCCGGGATCGGTGGTCAGCACATCGGTGTCATACTTCTCGTTGGCCTTCGCGCCATTATACCAATAGGTGTTTTGCAGGGCCGTGAGGTTGTGTGTGCCGTTGGTGAGCCGGTTCATGATTTCTCCCTTTCCGCAATCCACGAAGATGCTTTTCGTGAAATAGAGTTTCAGACTGGCCCGGCCTTTCAGCGTGTTGGTGTTAATGAATTGCTTGGAGTAGGCCAGATTGCAGAAAGTGCTGTTCAGGAAGTTAAAACTGCCGCCCGCATATCCCGTCACCTTGCCCGGCTCCGTACCGTGAATCTGAGCAAAGAACTTACCCGTCTTGCTCGTGCTGTACACCGTCGAGTTTTGGAATGTCATGTTAATGGGTATCGTCTTTTTGAAAGAGAGCACCACGTCTTGATGGTCTATTTGTATGACACTGTTGATAATTTGGAACTGCTCAAGCGCATACTTGGTGTCGGAGTCGTAGACCAGCCTGTGCGTGACATTGACAATGCGGCACGAAGTGATGGCAATGGGAGCCTTGATGACGTAATCGCCCGACTTCACTTGCAGCGAAGCATCGGGTGTCTTGCTCAGCACGATGAGGTCTTTGGCCGCCACACAGTCTATATTCAGACTTTTGAGCGTGAGTCCGGCATAGGTCTTGAAATTGGCATCGGCGGCAAGCACGACATTGGCTGGCTTGGCCTTATCGATGCTGCGCAGCTGTACGGTATTGGCTCCGAAATCGAGTACACCCGAAAGCGTGTAGTTGCCACCGGGCACGAGGTCGTAGACCAGCACCTTGCCCACCGAGTCGGCGGGGCAAGGATGCGCCTCAAACCACTCTTTCAGATCGCCTTCGGGAACCGACATGTAGGCCGGCGTGAAGGTATTGAAAGCCTTCTCGGTGACAGTCGACTCGCTGTTGCCAGCCTTCTCGTTGCCCATCGCCCGGATGGTGAATATGTAATTGGTGTCTTCCTTACGGTCGAGCGTGACGGTGCAACCGTCTATCACACTGTCGGTCACGATAGGTTTCTCACGCTTGGCAGCGTCGTAGAGCGACACTTTATAGCCGCCGGCCCCATAAACCACTTTCCATGTGACGGTCTGCGACTTGCCGTCGGCACTCGGAGTGACCGTGATGCCGTCGGCTTTAGGAGCTTCCAGCGTGACGCCCGTGACTCCGCTTGAGAACGTTTCGTCGTCGAAGCCATCTCTGGCACACGATGCCAGTGTCAAGGCAGCAAGCCCAAGAAGCAGGCAACCGCCCAACTTCCCTCGTGCCATAAAACGATTTCTTTTCATAATTGAACGTTTAAGTTTTTATTTGTATTTTAGATTTGTTTCTCTCCCTGATTACGGCAGTTTCTCTTTTTGTGTCCACTTACAGTCACCCGCCAGTCGACCGTCATGCACGTTTGCCAACGGCACGCTCATCTGAACACCTCTTTTATATAGGCCACATTGCGGCTGAAGTTGTATTTCACATCACGCACACGCCTCACATCCCGGCTCCGCTCCACCACGAGCCAGCCGCCCCACCCCATGCGGTCGAGCACCTTGCGTATGTGGGGCAAGTCTATCTCGGGGTCTTCCCGCAGATTCACGCTGTCGGTGTTGGAAGCATGAATCTGCACGACGCGCGCCCGACCAAGCCTTTTCAGCTCTCGAGCGATGTCGCGCCCGTGGTCAGCCGCGTCTTGGAGGTTATAGTATATCTTGATGCCGTCGCTCCCCACTTTCTTCAGCAGCCGGATGTCGGCGCGGGCATCCTGCCCCGTGCGTATGCCGATGGTCACTCCTTCCCGCACAGCCATTTCGCCCACAACGCGCAACCGGGTCACCAGCGTGTCGCGCATGGCTCCCGGCCGTTGCCATTCGCCACTACTACCACCCAACGGCAGAAAAGCCACCTTGCAACCGAAGACTTTCATGGTGTGGAAACAGTCCTGAATGAGCTCCCGATAGTTGTCCCGGGTGATGAAACTCTGGGCAAAGAAACCACTCATGGCCACCGAAGCGACGGCCACACCCAGACTGTCGGCCGTGCGGCGAAACACTTCCGCCTCACGCCTGTCACGCAACTTATTGTCGAAGAGCCTGCGCTTGCCGAGCGGTCCCATGTCGAGTTCCACCCCATCGGCTCCTATCTGCCGGGCAAGGGCAAACTCGCCGAGCTTCTGACGCTTGAGCATCATCCAGTCGCAGGCGGCCACGCGATAGCGGGGTACAGCCTTCTGTGCGCAGACGGAGTGTGCCGGCAAAAGTAGCAACAGCCACACCAACAGCCATTTAAAAGACTTGACAATCATCAATTTAGGTTTATTCCAATAGGTAAACGAGACTTGCTTTCCCCATAAAGACGATTGTCTGCCGGTTTTGTAACGGCAAATCGAAAAAATATTTGCGTATCTTAAAAAACGTAATGTGTTCTTCCTCTCCGCCCTATGTTGCGACCCTGCTCTTGACAGCAAAGGCCCGCGGACTCATGCCATATTTCTTGCGGAAACACTTTCCGAAATAGCCCACATCGCTGAATCCACAACAGTATGCCACATCGGTGATACTCCGGTCTGAACTCTTGAGCAGTTCCACAGCATGGGTGAGCTTGTAGTCGCGCACGAAGTCGAGCGGAGACATGCCCGTAGCGGCCTTCACGCGCTTGAAGAAAGCACTGCGGCTCATGCCCAACTCCTTGGCTATGGCCGCTATGTCGAAGTCGGGATTGTCCAGATTGCCCCCAACAATGGTCTTCACCTGTTCCACAAATCGCGCATCTTGCTGCTCAAGATAGAACTTGCGCTTGAACTCCGAGAGTTTCGACTGCACATAGACGTCGTTGCGAAGCCTGATTTGATAGCGGGCGTAGCGCACGGCCAACCAGAGCAACACGCCGCCCAAGAGGGCGTAAAGGGTGTAGGCCCACCACGTGCCCCACCACGGCGGTCTGATCACAATGCGCAGCGAACGACCGGAAGTGTGGCCGCCACGCGCGGCATCCACCACCTCCACCACAAAACGGTAGTCGCCCGGAGGCACATTGGTGTAGGAAGCTATGCGGTTGCGGCCGCTGTAGTGCCATGCCTTGTCAAAGCCTTCGAGCCGGTAGCGGTAGTTAAGATGCTCCTGACTCTTGTAGTTGAGGGCGGCAAACTCAAGGGTGAACATGTTTTGGTTGTGGCGTAACTCCAGCTCGGAGACATAGGGCAGGGCCCCCACTGCCCCTCCCCTGCCGGGCAGGGCGTGCAGTTCCATGTTGTTCACCTCGCACCCCACGATGTAGACAGGGCAGCGGCCTTCATCGCTCTTGAGGCTCTCGGGACGGAAAGCCAATATGCCCTCCTTGCAGCCCATCCACACCTCGCCCGTGCGGTTCAGCAGCGAGGCCGTCTCTTCCATCTCCACCCGGGGGAATCCGTCGGTGCGGTCGAAGTTGCGGATGCGCCCCGCCTGCCGGTCGAAGCACGAAAGTCCGTCGGTGCTGCCCAGCCACAGCCGGCCTGCACGGTCTTCCACGATAGACACGATGACATCGTTTTGCAGGCCCTCGCGCCGCCCAACGGTCCGGAAGAGAGGCAGATGGTTGACCGGGTCGTAACCGCTGATGCGGCTCAGTCCGCCACCAAAGGTACACACCCATATCTGCTGCCTGCTGTCTTTGTAAAGGGCGTAGATGTCACTGTTGGCCAATGTGTTAAGCTCAGTGCGCCGATAGGTGTCAAACCGGATGTCGGCTGCACGCCTGAAACGCGTGTCGAGCGACATCAATCCGTCTATCGTACCTATCCACAAACGCCCGTTGCGGTCTTCCGTCATGTTGCGCACCTCCATGTAGAGTCCGTAGCCGGGATAGCCTGCCATGCCGTTGTACTTGTTCAGAAACTCCACCCGACCTGCACGTTTGCTGATAAGATTGAGTCCACCATCGAGCGTGCCCACCCAGATGTGGCCGAGCCTGTCTTTATAAGTAATGTACACGTTATCGCCGCTGATGCTTGCCGGGTTGGCAGGGTCGTGGCGATAGTGTACGAAACGGTAGCCCGATGGCTGCCCCACATCGGGCACAGCCTCCACCAGTCCGTCGCCTTTGGTCGAGAGCCACAAGCGTCCGTGGGCGTCGGGCATGATGTAGTATACGCTGCCTATGCCGTAGACCGCATAAGAGAGGTTTGCCTTCACGCGCCCTGCGGCATCGAGCACATAGAGATTTTTGCCACGCGTGCCCACCCACACATCTCCCGAAGGCAGTTGCCGGAGCGAGCGCACCCCATCGTTGGCACTCATGGGCAGAGGGATGAGTCTGAACTGGCGGGGAGGAAAGATGAAGCGGAACACGCCGTTGTTGGTGGTTGTGAGCCAAAGCACCCCGTCGCGGTCGAGTTCCATGTCAAAATAGCGGCTGTCGGCCCGGTTGTCGGCCACCTCTCTCATGGTCGAGATTCTCTCCGCCTCCATCGTCCGGGCATCGATGTGCAAGGCCTCTCCCGCTGCCGTGAGATAGAACACACCGTGCTCGCCGGCATCGCAGAAGCGCGGTTGGGTGATGTCGCCCAAGAGGGTGAAGGCATAACGGCGCGAAAATCCCGTGGAGACATTGCTCACGGTGAGTGAGCGACCGGTGTCATCAAGCCGCCACGTGTTGCCCCGCCGGTCGCGATAGGTGTCTGCAGCGGCAGCCTTACGGGCAAAACAAGTGCGCCAATGGTCGCGGTTGTAGCTTTCGGGACGGTAATGTTTAGGCAGCGGTTCGGCAAATATCTTGTAGTCGGTGCCCACCCAAGCGGCATAGCCGCCTCGGATGTCCACCACGGGGGCTTTCAGCCGGAAGTCGGATGGGTTGAGGAGTCCCTTTGACGAGGCCACCAACCTTATGAGGATGCGCCCGTCGCGGGTGGTCGTGGCGAGAAGCAGATTCTTGTCTTTGGTGAGCAGCAATACCCCTCCCCGCCCGTCGCCCTGCATCTTGATGACTTGCAGATTGCGGGTGTAGGGCTTCAACTCGTCATGCACCATCTCGAAACGCTCCGTGCGCTTGAAGAGCACCGACACCTTCCAGTCGGTTGTCTTGATCCACAGGTTGCCCTGCCCGTCTTCCACCAGCCGTTCCACCTTGCGCGGGGGCTGGTCGGAACCTTCGGCAAATGCCGTGGAATAGTTCTGGAAGCGCCGCCCGTCGAAGCGTGAAAGGCCATACCAAGTGCCAAACCACACAAACCCGTCGTGTGACTTCAGCGCGCAGTGCACGCCGTTGTTGGCCAGCCCGTCGTGTTCGGTGTAGTGGGTCACAAGCATGTCGGCACGCGCCTCCGACTGCGCACAGAGCCATCCGCAGCAACACAAACACAACAAAGTGACCATCCATCGTCTCATGATATTGAGCCAAATAATGTGAGTATGATGCAAAGGTAGTGGAATTTGCGGGAAAAACAAAATTCCCCCTCCACATATTACCACCGCTATCCGAGCCAAGCTATATGTCAAGACTATTCGCATCGCATTTGCTTTCGCCCCGATTGTGTTGTATCTTTGCACCGGCAAGAGGAGCACACCGGTGTTCCTCTTTTTTTATTTTCCATCCACCAAGAGCCCCCAACAAGCCCCCTAAGAGACCCCCAACCCCCTAAAGGGGGCTTTTTCATCCTAAAATGGGCTTGCAAAAGGGCCACTTTCGCATCCTCATTCGGCCTCTTTCAGCTTCTGACTACAGCCTTTTCACAAAGTCGTTTGGGCTTAGTGAAAAATTGGATAGGCCAAATGGAGCGAATAAGGCGAATGGAATCGGGCGGGCAGATGAACTTGGGGAAAATCCGTGTAATGCTTTTTCTAAAAGTTTAATAGTTCGTGCTATAGGGAGGCCTCTCCCGCCTCTCAAGAGACGGGGAGTGCCTCGCGGGACATAGGTCGCGAAGTATACAACGGCGCACATTTTATTTCGTGATGCCGAAGTCGGCTTGTTGCTGCTCCACTTCCCGCAAGAGGCGGGATTTCTCATCGTCGGTGAGAGATTGCTGAGGGCCGGTGGTATCCGCGGAACGAGCCGGACGCACTACGGCGGAAGTCTGCGGAATGAAGCAGAAGCGGCCTGTGTAGGGCACCGACTCTATTTCCAAATCGGCCGGTGCAGGGGCATGCGTACCGGGAAATTGCACCTCGGCATGTATCTTGATCTTGCCGGCCTTGCGTGTGGAGCGCACAAGGATGGGGGCAGAGCCCCACTCCACCGCACGGGGATTAGCATTGATGGAGGCATCGCCGATGATAGTTCCTTCACCCGACACGGTGAACACAATGTTTTCTTTGGCCAACCGGCGCACATTGCCGCTGTCATCGGTCACTTCGGCCACGACAACGATGAAATCGCTTCCGTCGGCCACCAGCCGTTTACCCATCTCGTCGGCATACAGGCGCAACTTCGTGCTTCGACGGGAAGGCATACGACGGTCGGTACACACCACCTTTCCGCCGATGATTCCCTCGGCCACCATATTCACCTTTTGCCAGTTCTTCTGCACATAACTGTGCTTGCGGGCTTCCCAGAAATCCCATACGCCCTTGAATATGACGGGGGCATTGAAACCATCGTGGTGTCTCACGGGCAGCGTGAGACTCCGCTCGCCGTCGTAGACGCTCAACCGCACGGAGTCGCAGTTGGAGAACACCACGACATCACTGTCTGAGAACTGCGTCATTTCATGGGCGATGAAGACCTTCCCCTCACCATCGGCAGGGAGGGAAGATGCCGGAACTGCTTTCCCATCCGCCAACCTGTCACCGGATTTCACCGGACACTGGGCGGCAAACAGGTGGTAGGCGTATTTCGGCTGGCGGAAAGCGTCGAAGTCGCCACCCCAATAGGGGTCGGGATGGTAGCCACGCTGATGGTCGAACGGATGCCATTGTGCTCCACCGATAAACTGTCCGGTGGTGCGATACATCTCCTCGGTGGTTCTTGCCAGCGAGAGGGCCTGTACCAACTGCGGACGCTCGCCCCAGCTGCGGCTGGCTCTGTTGAGATTGTTGTGGGCATACCAGTCGTCCACATATTCGCCAAACTCGCGGGTGAAGATGCACTGGCGGGGCCTGTCGGCTTTCTCGTCGTCGCCCGACCACCCGTAGACCACATCGTAGTTGTCGCGCACACCGGCCGAGTGCAGGTCGGCAGCGGCAGCCGGACGGTGGGGATAGGGATATTCTTCCTTGGTAATCTGCAACGATTTCAGCGAAAAATCGAGCGGAAAACGGGTCTCGTTGAGAATCGGCTCCCACATCAGCACCGAGGGATGATTGCGGTCGCGGCGAATGATCTCACGCGTGTTTTGCAACACACGCGCTTCAAACCCACTGTCGGTTTTGTTCCAAAACTGCCAACCGGGCGTGGCCACAATGACGAAAAGACCCAGTTCGTCGCAAGCATCCATAAACGACGGATCCTGAGGATAGTGGGCCGTGCGGATGATGTTGAAGCCGCAACGCTTCAGCCTGAGCACATCGCGCCACTGCTGACTGTTGGGCACGGCATTGCCCACGTAGGCAAAGTCTTGGTGGCGGTTGGCCCCGATCAGCTGTCGGTAGCGTTTGCCATTGAGCCAAAAGCCTTCGCGGCCTCTAAACTCAATCGACCGGATGCCGATGCGGGTAGTGCCGCCGTCGAGTGTGAGCCGCCCCTCTTTCACGCTCGTCACCACCTTGTACAAACAAGGCGTCTCGGGCGACCACAGACGGGGTCGTTTTACCACCATCCGTTGCGACACACTCTGCGTTCCCGGCGACAAGATCAACGCTTGGGAAGCACGGCCTACGGTTTTCCCGGCAGCATCTACGAGTGCATTCTCCACCATGAGACGGCGCGGACGGGCCGAACCGTTGCGCACATTCACTTCTACAAACACCTCGGCACGCTGCTCCGAAATCTCGCCATAGTGTACGAAGATGCCCGCATCGCGCCGGTTTTCCACCGACGGGTCGGTGATGAACACGTCATTTTTGGCTATCAGCCACACATCGCGGTAGATTCCGCCATGATAACAGAAGTCGAGTGCATACTGCGGTTTGCCCGGCGGGTAGGTCTTGTCGTCGGAGTTGTCGGCCATCACGGCCACCACACACTCCTCGCCGTGCTTCACACCCAGTTTCCCCAAGTCTACAACGATAGGCAGGTAGCCTCCGAAGTGTTCTCCGGCCAAACGACCGTTGACATAGACTTTCTGTTTGCCCATGACGGCCTCAAAGTAAAGTTCGCAACGGTCGGCCGGTGCCTTGAAGCGTTTACGATACCAGGCAATGCCCTGATAGTTGCGCCCGCCGCTGGCCTCGGCCGGTTCGAGCTTCACGCTGTGGGGAGTGCTCACCACCTCCCAGGCCGAATCGTCGAAACCGACGGCCTCAGCACCGGGCACATCGCCCAAATGGAACCGCCATCCGGGATTGAAATTCCACACCTGCCGGCCTTGATCAGGGGTGGGGAAAAAGCCGGCCACAGAAGTCTCGTCGGCAATGGCCGGCAATGACAAAAGTGAAAAAAGAAAGAGTATTAGCTTCTGTATCATGCTGTTATCGTTTACTTAGATTTCATCTGCTGTTTATTGTTCCTCCCAATCGTCGCTGCGGAAAGAACTCACGGGCAGTCCGTCGTGAAAGAGATCGCCCATCACCCAGTTTTTGAACGCATAACGCACAGCTATGGGACGCTGCACTTCCTTACTTCTGACATAGACACGGTTGCGCTCCGTCCATGCCTCAGCCTTGTGGAACACACGGTCTTCTCCGGCCACCTCAAAGTTGTCACTCCTCGGCCCGCCGTTGAAATACACCCATTCCTTGCTACGCTCGAAAGCCACCACAGCCGTGTCGCCCCTAAACTCCACACCGCTGTAGACGGCAAAGTCGGGCAATCCCTTCACACCGTATGTGTCGGCCAAGGCCAAAAGAGCCAACCGTTCGCCGGCTTCCCGTTTCTTTCGGGGATGAATGCCATATTCCAGTCCTGCGTCCAACAGCACGGCCATGCGGGCATTGGGGATAAGCCGCTCCGCCTTCTGCTGCTGTTCACGCAGCAAAGCACTGTTGTAGGGCCAGTTGATGAGGCTGTAGTCGTAGGGGGCTATCTGACAATAATAGAACGGGAAGGCTCCCTCCTGCCACTCGGTGCGCCACCCCTCCACCATCGCTTTCATCAAGTCGGCGTAGTTGGCTTGGCGGTTGACATTGTCTTCGCCCTGATACCAGAGGACGCCCCGCATGGTGTAACCCACAAGCGGACGGAGCATACCATTGTAAAGGGCCGTGGGACAACGTTGCTTGGTTTTGTCTACATCGCCTTGCGACTGCGGCAGCGTCACCGACGGAAAAGCTTTCAACTGCCCGGGGGCTATCCAAGCTTCGCAGGCGCTGCCACCCCAAGAGGTCACGATCAACCCTACGGGCACTTTGAGACTCCGGCGGAGTGCCTTACCAAAGTAATAGGCCGTTGCACTGAAATCTCTGATTGTCGCAGCATCGGCCGCCGCCCAACTGCCGTTTACATCTTCTGCCGGCATCAAACGGGCTGCACGCTTCACCGTGAACAGCCGCAAGTCGGTGTCGCCACCGCTCATCAGTTCCTCCACAGCTCCGTCTACGGGCTGCGCCTTGAACCCTTTCATGGGCATTTCCATATTCGACTGTCCGCTGCAAATCCACACTTCACCTATCAGGATATCCTTCAACCGGGTCTCTTTCCCGTCACTGAACACCATCTCGTAAGGCCCTCCGGCAGCCGGTGTCTTCACTTTAAGCCGCCAGTGGCCGTGAGTGTCGGCTTCCACCTTATATATATGTCCGTCCCACGAGGTACGCACCTTCACCAATTTTCCGGCATCGGCCGTGCCCCAGAAGTTGCAATCGGCTTGCTGTTGCAGCACCATGTTGTCACCGAACACCTTGGGCAATTTCACTTCGGCACGCGCAACGGTTCCTGCAAAAGCCAGCAATATGACCGGAAAAAGTCTGTTTACGTTCATCATTTGTCTGTATTTAAAAGATTGTTACTCCTTTCTTGCCTATCAACATCTTGTCAGTATCGCAATTCCACAGGCCCCATGAGTCCGGCAGAAAGCAGGCGGTCGCCTTTCATGCGATACTTGGCATTCGTCCAAATGCCCTCAAATGGCGGCTTACCGCAGTCTGCCCCACGCAGTGCATTAGCCCATGTGTTCACCACTTCTATGCGCACGATATTCTTGCCCCGCTTCAAAGCACGCGTGATGTCAACCTCGTAAGGAGCCGTCCAGGCGATTCCGCAATCCGTTCCGTTCACGTAGACACGGGCGATGTCCCGCACCTCGCCCACGGAGAGCATCACCCGGCCGGCTGACTTGTTGGGCCAACGGAACGAGTTGGTGTAGAAAGCCCGCCCACTGTAATACTTGACGGCATCGTCGCCATACTGCGTCCAGTCATCGGGGAGCTCCGTGCGTATCTTGGCCTCATTCTTTTCAAATTCCAGATTCCACGTTCCGGCTATCGCCTTCACCCTTCCCGTGAGCGGAAGTGTGAGAGGAACGTCTCTTTCCGTGTCTCCCCGACTGAAGATGACAAACACGGAGCCTTGGGCCGGCAAGCTAATCTGCATTTCCGTGCGACCGTCTTTTTCGACCAGACCGACCGGTGGGGAATAGCTGTCGGCCACTGCATCGTAGAGCACACAACCGGTGCTGCCGCTCACCCGCATACCGGCCGTGAACGACACAGGCTCTGCCTGCTGGTTGCTGAGGAAATAGATGTCTTCCTCTCCGGGCACCGAGCGATGGGCGTAGGCCACACCAACGGGCAATTCCACATCCCGCTCTATGCCTAAGGAGGCAAGATCAGCCCCCTGCCAAGCCTCTTCGATGACCGCCACACCGGCCTTTCGCAACGCTTCGAGCTTGTCCTGCACCTCGGCCGACAATGTGTCGAGCGACGGATTCATCTTCGTCGGCCCCGGAACGACCAACACCCGATAACTGTTTCCGCCCGGCATGACGATGCACCCATTCTCAACGCGGGCCGAATGGAGCAACGCATCTTTGTTCATCGAGTCGTATTGATAACCGCGAAGGGGGTTGATCCAATCCTTCAAGTCCATGATGCCTGCGGAATGATGTACGCCCACGGGACTTTCCTCCATCGGTTGGCCCACATTGGCAAGCCGTCCGGCCTCGGACTCTACACGCTCCCGTCCGAACAGACCGGGCAAGACGGGCACCAAGCGGTCGGGGGTGAGCGCCCGACTCGGCATTTCCTCGCCCGTGAACACAGCCACATCAACCACCGGTACACCCCTTTGCAGTTGCCGTTGGCAGCGGTTGGCATAGTCCACCAGTCCTTTAGCTTCCCGATACCACGTGTTGTCGCGCTGGAAAAAGAGTCCTATGCCGTCGAGCGTCATACCCGGCTGACGATTCATCCACGGGTTGTGGGCGTCGACATGGAAGAAGAGCCGGTTCATGCCAAGGGCAAAGTGGCGGTCGAGCAACGGCTTGAGCAGTGCCGGCGTCTCATCCCACACGCCCCTGATTTCGGTAAATCCTTCGGCCTGCACGATGCGCTTGCCGTAGATATGCGCCCCACTGATGGCATCGAGCATATCATTGGGCTTGTCGTGGGTGGGCGAACGGAGCCAAAATTCCCCCATCGGGAGGTCGGAATATTTGTAGTGTTCGAGTCCGTCGGCCACAAACGTAGGTGCTATACTCTCGTGGGAGACGAGCTTACCGTGGCTGTGGGCGAGCTGCTCAAGGGTCTTGAAAAACTTCTCGTTCACCAAGTCGTTGACCGTGAGGCGCACATCCCGCAGCACTCGCTCGCTCCTCTGAGCCGATGCGACGGGCATTCCCGTCATCACCGGGAGCCACGGTAAGAGGTCATATCCCCTGCGGACTTTGAACTCTTCGGCAAAATGTGCTCCCCAGTTTTGTGCCCCGCACTCCCAACTGTCTACATGGAGATACTTCACCACCGATGAGTGGGGACGAGCGAGGAACTTCCCATACCAGTTGTCAAAGAGCTTCTCCACAGCCGCTTGAGAAAATTTATCCACCTCCAAGCCCTTTCCATCACCTGCTGTTGCATTCATCTGCCCCGTGGAAGTGTGCCCGATGCGACGGATGAGGAGGGGGGTATTAGGTGGTAGGTGATAGGTGGTAGGTGCTAATGGAGTGATTTTATTGCCATGTAACGAGACGTTATGGGAAATACGGGCTGCGATGTTGGGAATTAACGAAGTGACTTTGTCGCCATTCAAGATGACACGATAGATGTCTTCGGGTGAGACACAATCGGTTGGGGGCAATTCTTCGGCCGTGGTTTCGGGCCCCACAAGCCATGTAAAGCCGGCCTTGCCACGCCACTGCCCTATCTTCGGAACCGCACCGAAGCGCACGCCTGCCATCTTCATCACGGGCCGCCACTTGGCTGCATCAAGGTCTTCCGCCCCGGGCTCGGTGCCCTCCGGTGTCCAGTCGAGACGGATGTATCGGGCCAAAGCGGGTTTGACAGCCTCGGTGAAGCTATAACCGACAGTCTGCCAACCTTGCCTGGCGGGCTGCAACTGCTTCACCAGATAGAAGTTCACCCCGTCGTTGGAGGCCATCACCTTCATGCGCTGGCACTGTATGTTGTTGCCCGAAGGGATGATTTCAAGGTTGCGGACAAGTTTCACGCGACCGAAATCAAAGAGAATAGAGCCGGGGTTCGTGGCCCGATAGGCACCTTTGTCGTCGCGCGTCATACCTTCCGAGAGGGTCTCTTTGGCAATAGGAATAGCATCGGCAACTGCCCCGCTACCGCCTCCCGATTTCTTAAAGGGAATGGCATAGCACGCAATGTCTTCATAATAGCCCCGATAGGCTTCGGGACGGGCCAGCCGCAGACCTTTGAGGGCAGCCGCACTGACAACGGTATCGGCCCACACCACCTTTTGCATACTCTCCTCGGGCGTTATCCACGGGCCACCGGCAAGGGCAAAACCGTCGCAAATGTGGATGCCCATGTCAAGCCCGAGAGAGTCGGCTTGTTGGAAGGCATAGTCTACCATGTCCCAGAAAGCAGGACTCAACTGATTGGCCGTGCCTCCATATTCCGGACGGTCGGAGGTTCCGCGAATGGGCATAAGGTAGCAACCGCCAAGGCCTATGTCTTTCATACCCTGCAAATCGGCCTTGATGCCGGCCTTCGAAACGGCACCATACATCCAGTACCAGAACGTAAAAGCCTCACCCCCGGCCCCTTTCCGAGGGGAGAGGGGAGTGATGTGTCCGAAAGACTGTGCGGCTAATGATGGGGGAAAAGCGAACAATGCCGCTAATATGATAAGGTGTAGACGCTTCATTCAAATCTTAGTTTGACGGTGATGGTTGCCGGAGCCACCGACCAATGGGGCTGGGCAGAGGGGCCGTTGAGGTCGGTGGCATTCACCTTATTGCGCACGGCGGGTATCACATCAAGCACGGAGAGCCCCGTCGCGGGGAGTTCGTAAAGCAGATGATCGCGGCCATCGCGCGGTTGGTAGACACCGATATATTGTCCCGCCTCCCCGTTTTGCAGGCCGATGCGCCCTTCGTCGGTCACCAGCTGCATCCAGTCGACATCGGCAAAGTAGCCTTTAAACTCGGGATAGTCCCACGACTCGCCGGGAATGGGGTCGTTGTACGCATTTTGCCAGAAACCGTATTGGGGGCCTTGGAGCCGGTTTTGCCACACTCTGTAAGGGCCGCGGCCCACCCACGACTTGCTCCTCACCTTGTCTTCGGGATAGTCGAAGGCGATGCCCATGAGGTCGACAACGCCCCCGAAGCGGTATTGCACCTGCATATCGACCATACCGTCGGGCAGAAACTCCCAGTTCACGGCCTGCATCGTGCCATGCGCATAACCTGCATGGAGCACCCTGCCGCCGCTGATGCCGTCGCGCCAGTCGAAGCCCGTAAAGACGCCTTGGTCGGCATAGAGGGTGTATTGTGTCTTTTTCTTCTCAGCATCCTTGTCATCGTGGTTGTAGAACTGGTCGAAACTGCGGTCACTCCGGCGGGCAGCCACGAAGCGGGGGCCGTTGGAGAGGCTGATTGTCCGCCCGCCCACGGTCACGCATTTGAGCCGGCCGTCGGTCTTGGAGAAGGTGTAGACGCGCCCGGCAGCCTTCACAACAGCCTCGTCGGCAGTCTCCGAGAAAGTGGCTGCAGGGGTTGGTGCAACGGCATTTTCGGTCGATGCACCCACGTATGGGAAACTCCATGTCATCACTTCATTGTCAAAGGGATCGACTGCTGTCAGCTCCACCGACGAGGTTGTGGTCGGAATGTCTTTCAAGGTGAGCAGGCCACCCTCTCCCGGTTCTACATCTACAGGCTTCAACGTGCCCTCTTTCAGCACCTTGACGGTATGATCCCCCAAGACCGGAAGGCGCAAGTAGCGATAGCTGAAACGACAGTCACGAAGATTGGTGAAGCCGTAACCGTTGCCCACAGCAAGCGTCATGGCATTGTCTTGCGGCTCAGGCACATCCGCGCTCCGCTCCACTTGGATGGGGCTCCACACCTCCTTGATGGTGTAATAGGAGCCTTCCTTCTCGAAATGCGGCCCCACGATGCCGTCGGCCCCGAAGTTGCCCATGCAGTCGATGATGTTATCCTTGTCCGTGCGCACCACTCCCTCATCGGCCAAATCCCAAAGGAAACCGCCGGCGCAGCGCGGGTTGGCCATCATCATGTCCCAGTAGTCCTTCAGCCCGGCCCCGTGGCCGCCGTCGTAAAGACCGTGCAGAAACTCGGTGGGCATGAAGATTTCCTTTTGCCGCATGTATTCCTGCGTCTCGCCCCACGAGCGGTAGTGCTTGGTCTCGAAGCCGTTGCGGTTGGCCCAAGGATAGAGCACCACCCGCCGTTGCGGATCCCAACGGGCAAACTCGGGTTCGAGTTCGTAGTTGAAGCCGCCCTCGTTGCCGTTGCTCCAGAAGACGACACTCGGATGGTTGACATCGCGTGTCACCATCTCCTTCACCAGTTGCCGGCCTACGACTGTCTCGTGGGCCCAGTGCCAACCGCTCAGTTCGTTCTCCACATAAAGTCCGAGCGAGTCGCAGGCCTCCAGAAACTCGGGGTCGGCGGGATAGTGCGACAGCCTCACGGCATTCATGTTCATGCTCTTGATGAGTTTCACGTCTTCGATGTTCTTCGCCTTGGAGAGCGTGCGTCCGCTTTCCGGTCGGAACGAATGACGGTTCACACCCTTGAAGATGACCTTCCGGCCGTTGATATACACGCCGTCGCCCGCCCGACAGTCGATGGTGCGGAAGCCGAACCTCTGCCGCTCGCGGTGCAACACCTTGCCATCGGCACCCGTCAGGGTGAATACGGCCGTGTAGAGGGAGGGGGTCTCGGCGGTCCACAGCCGGGGATGGCCTACACGGAAGTCCACCCGGGCCCGGTCGCTCGCCAACCGGTATTCCCCACTCTTGCCGACAGTCTTTCCGGAAGCGTCGACCACCGCCACTGTCAGCCTGCTGCCGGGTGCAGCCCGGTTCAGATAGCAGTCGGCCTGCAGCCGACCATCCATGCCGGCATCGATGGCCACGCGCTCAATGTTGGTCACCGGCTTGGCCACCACAAACACCGGACGGATGATGCCCCCGAAATTCCAGTAGTCGGCGCGGCGCTCGGCCATGTTCACCTGCGCATTGGCACTCTCCTTGCTCACCTCCACCTCCAACCGGTTTTTCTTTTTGCCGAAATACACACGGTCGCTCACATCGAACGCGAAGCGGTAGAAGCCCCCTTGATGCAGACCGTTGCCGGCCTTGCGTCCGTTGATGGTCACCCGGGCATCGGTCATGGCAGCTTCGAACACCAGTTCTATCTGCCGCCCCTCCCAAGCCTTGGGCAGGGAGAAGTCGTAGCGGTAGCGGCCCTGCTCGTCGGCGATGCCTTCGGGCGTTGGTTTGCCATAGAAGCGCATCCCATACTGATAGGTGCCGAAGCCTTGCAATTCCCAGCACGAGGGCACGCCTATCTTGGCCCATTTGCCGGAATTCCGGCCGCCCGTGCAGTAGAAGTCCCATTGCACCATATCGTCGCAACCGTGGCCGGAAAGATACTTCCGCTCGGTCTCCACACCGCTCTGCGCCCGGGCCGAAACCACGGCAAGAGCCAGAAGAAGGGTAAGAATCGTTTTGCTCATATACAATAAGGACTGAAAAACGGGTAAAATGTCGTCAGAGAATCTGCAAAATGCACCATCCTCGTCCCTATTCGGCGGTACGGTTTTTCTCGGCGAATGGTGCGAATGACGCGAATTTATTCTCACTTGCCTGCCCACTTCCCTTTGACAGCAAGTGGGTGACGCATGAAAAAGCAATACAAAAACACTTCATCTGAAAGTCTTCAAACAGATTGGAAAAGTGGCTTTGAAAGCCCCGAAAGCCGCTCCTGTTTTCCCGATTGGACCGAATGGCGATGCAAAACGGGCCGAACGAGCATGTCAAATGGCCGTAGTGAGCGTGCCAAACAGCCCTTTCGGACTCCTCACTACGGCCGTTTGGCGGCCTTTTTAGGGCATCAGAAAAGGTTAAGAATATTCAAACGGCTAACAGACAGCACTTTAACACCTGCTCTGAAATTCTCGTATTTTCGGGCAAGAATCTTCCCGGCGGAAATATCGCAAGCACAGCGTGCCTTTTTGGATAATATCTTTGACAAATCGAGAAAGCAATGGCAGACAGTCCCTTCAACGGCTATCTGCCCCTCCCTCATTCGACCGATTCGCCCAATTCGCCGACCACACCCATATTCGACAGCCACGAAATAATCATTTTTAGGTATTGTCAATAATGTTTAATTGCCCTATCTTTGTAGCCGTAAGTACCGATTTCGTCATGCGTATATCCTTTTCGATGGATTCAAAATATATTTTTATCGTGTTGTTCTGTTGGTTTTCGCTGCATTGTGCGGGCCAGAAATATGTCAATGTGAGCGGTGTCGTGGCCGATGCCGCAGACAAGGGCACGCTTGCCGCGGCCACCGTTTCGTTTCAAGGCAAGCATCCCAGAGCCACGCTGGCCAATGCCGACGGACGCTTCTCCATTGACGTGGTGGCCGGCGAGAGCTATGTGCTGAAAGTGAGCTATGTGGGCTATGAGCCTTACAGACGCTCGGTGACCTTTGCCAAGAACACGACCTTGAATGTGAATCTGAAGGCCAACCTCCGCCTCAGCGAAGTGACGGTCACGGCCAAGGAGGCGCAGGGACTCGTCACCAAGTCGGTCATCGGGCGCGACGCGATGAACCAACTACAACCCAACAGCCTGGCCGACCTGATGGAGCTGCTGCCGGGCGGCTACTCCAAAGACCCGAACATGGGCGTAGCCAACACGATAAGCCTGCGCGAAACGGGAACCATGACTTCCGGCGGGGCCCTGTCGCACAACAACGCCTTTGCCATATCGTCGCTCGGCACACAGTTTATTGTGGACGGCACGCCCATCAACACCGATGCCAACCTGCAATTTTCCCCGCTTTCCGACACGCAACACGTCACCTCGGGGAGCGGGGCTGAAAACTATCGCAACATCACCAACAAGGGAGTGGACATGCGCACGATAGGCACCGACGACATCGAGCGCGTGGAAGTGATACGGGGAATACCGTCGGTGGAATACGGCAACCTGACCAGCGGCATCGTGGACATCAAGAAGATACGCCGCAAGATGCCGCTCTCTGCCCGTTTCAAGGCCGACGGCTACAGCAAACTGTTCTCTTTGGGGAAAGGCATCGCCCTCGGCAGTGGCGATGCACGGGTGCTCAATGTAGACCTCGGCTATCTGGACTCGAAGGTGGATCCTACCGACAATCTCGAAAACTACAAGCGGCTGAACGCCTCGCTGCGCTACACGCTCAGGAAAACGACGGCGGAAAAAGCGGAGTGGAAATGGGAGTCGGCGTTTGACTATTCCGGTTCCTTCGACAACAGCAAGGCCGACCCCGACCTCAACTACGGGCGCATCGACGAATACCGCTCCAACTACAATCGCATGGTCTTCACCAACAGTTGGTCGCTGAAGCGCAAGAAGGGGCTGTTACGCGAGGTGGAAGTCAACACTTCCGTGTCGCAGCAGTTGGATCGCCTGCACGAGAAACGGCTCGTGGCCCCACAACGCTACGGCATCGTGCCCACGGGCTGGGAGGAGGGCGAACGCGAGGCTGCCGCCGTCTATGCCGAATACGTGGCCGACTATCTGTGCGACGGCAAGCCCTTCAACGCTTGGATCAAGGCCAAGGGACTGTTACGACTGGATGTGGGAAAGCTGGAAAACCGCCTGAAAGTGGGCCTCAACTGGGATTTTTCCAAGAACTACGGCGACGGGCAGGTGTATGACATGAGTCATCCGCTCAGCGTGAATGGCTGGTCGGCCAGGCCACGACGCTATAAAGACATTCCCGGATTGCAGAACCTGTCGGCCTTTGGTGAAGAAAACTTCGTGGCGAAGATAGGGGGCAGTGTGCTGGAAGGCATGTTCGGGGTGCGGCTGAACACCATGCCGGGCCTCGACAAGCGATTTGAGATGAGCGGAAAGGTGTATGCCGACCCGCGTGTCAACCTCAACTGGCGGTTGCCCTACCTCACGGTGGGAGGCAGTCCGCTGCGCCTTGCAATCGCTTCGGGATGGGGGCTGACAACGAAAAATCCCACACTCAACTATCTCTATCCCGACAACTATTATAGCGACTTTGTGGAGCTGGCCTACTATGATACTAAAAATCCCGAACGAGACAGCCGCTTTGTGGTGATGAGCTACCGACAGGATCCCACCAACTATGCCATCAAGCCGGCCCGCAACCGGAAGTGGGAGGTGAGACTGGATGTCGACTGGAAGGAGAACTCGCTAAGCGTGGACTACTTCTTCGAACAAATGACCTCGGGGTTCCGGTATTCCCGCATCTACGGTGACTACCTTTACAAGAGATATGATGCCTCGAAGATGGCGGCCGGAACGGATTGGCACACGCTGCCTTTTGAGAATCGGCACGTGCTCGACGGCTACCAGCAGGCATCAAACGGCAGCAAGATGGTGAAGCAGGGCATCGAACTGCAATTCACCTCGGCCCGCATTCGCGCCCTGCGCACCCGCGTCAATGTCAGCGGAGCGTGGTTTCACACGACCTACACCAACAGCCAGCCGATGTTCGACCCCGTGAGCACGGTGATAGACAACCGCCCCGTGAGCGAGTCATACGTGGGTCTGTACGACTGGAACGACGGACGGGTGAACGACAGGTTGAACACCAACTTCACGCTCGACACCCAAGTGCCCGAATGGGGATTTATCTTCACCACCTCGGTGCAGTGCATGTGGCTCATCAAAACCAAGAGGCAGGAGAAGAACGGCTACCCCATAGCCTATATTTCGGCAGCCGACGGAAAGGTGCATCCCTACACTCCGGAGAGCGAGCAGGATGTCTTCCTGAAACAGTTGGTGCAGACCTACAAGGAAGATATGTTCCGCCCATTCACGGTGCCGACGTCAATGATCGTCAACCTCAAGGCCACCAAACGCATCGGACGCTACATGAGGCTGTCTTTCTTTGCCAACAAAATATTAGATTACCTGCCCGACTACAAGTCCAACGGTAAGGTGATACGCCGCAATGCTTCGCCCTATTTCGGAGTGGAAGCCAATCTCACGATATAAACCAAAACAGCTAATGACTGAAAGGGACAAGAATATGAAAAGCGTTATATACACTTTGGCACTGGCCATGCTCGCTTTGCTCTCGTCGTGCAGCGATGACAAGGTGCTCGCAGAGGTCTCCACAGACCTCAAGATAGATTATCCCACGAACGTGAAAAACCTCAATGTGGTCTCGGAAAAGATTGAATTCACCAACCTTACGTCCGGAGAGAAGACGAGTGTGGCCCGTCCCGGCACCATCCGGTTGCCGGAGGGACTTTACGACTGCGTGTATTCAGCCGATGTCACCTACGACAACGGCGACGGAACGGAGGTTGCCACGGCGAAAGGCCACCTCACCGGCAAGGCTGAAAACATCACTCTCGCGGGAGCGTCGGAGACACTCCGGATAGAGACATTCCTCTCGGCGACAAACGAAGACTTCATCTTTGAGGAGATATTCTTTGCCGGTACGTTGCGCGCTTCGGGATCGCAATACTATGGCGACGGCTACATCAAGATATTCAACAACACCGACCATGTGCTCTATGCCGACGGACTGGCCTTCTGCGAGTCGAAGTTCAAGTCGGTGTTATATTTCGACTATTCGCCCGACATCCGCAAAGACACTTTCACGGTGTGGTCTGTCTATGTGATTCCCGGCAACGGAACGGAACATCCGGTCATGCCCGGCAAGTCGCTGCTCATCTGCGACACGGGCATCGACCATCGGGTGGCCAACCCCAACTCGTTTGATTTGAGCAAGGCCGACTTCGAATGGTATGACATTTCCACATCCCCCTCCCATCTGGATATAGACAGTCCCACGGTGCCCAATCTGGACAAGTGGTATTGCTACACGCTGAGTTTCTATGTCCTGCACAACCGGGGCTTCACGTCGTTTGCCCTCGCCCGCATCCCGAAAAACATCACCAAGGAACAGTATCTCAAAGACTATCTGTACACCTACTATTATACGATGTATCTTCCGCAGGGCACTTTCCCCATGCAGCAGACGGCCTACAAGATTCCCAATGCGTGGATTGTAGACGGAGTGAACTGCAGTGTGCAAAGCAGTCGGCTGTGGAACATTCTCCCTCCATCGGTAGACGCAGGGTGGACACACGTCGGACAAGTGGACCACGACAAGACCCGCTACTTCCGCAGCATCCGCCGCAAGTTGCAGTTTGTGGACGGAAAGGGCATCATGCACCTGCAAGATACCAACAACTCCACCGAAGATTTCAACACGGAGTGCATCCCCTCGGTGATTGAGGAGCAGGGCACGGCCATCAGTGCCGATGGCACAAAGGCTTCAACACACACCTATGATGGCGTGACTCCGAAGAAGTAGATGACTAAAAACAAAAGATGTGGATAAGAAGACAGTTCACTTCCTGATGGCACTTTCACTGGTTGCCTTCGGCCATGTTGCTTCGGCAAAGGCCGCCGACGATGTTGTGGAGAGGCAGGTGGATCACCGGAGCGACACCCGTTCGTGGTTTCCGGAAATCTACAGCAACCCCGCCATGCAATGGAATCGTTACCGGTATTCGCTGAACCGATTGAGTGCGGCCTACACCAACAGCCGGGCCACCCTGCCGCAGCAGTTGGAGTGTGGCGACAAGGCGGCAGTTGTGGGGGGCGATATAGACGCATTTCTACGGAAAAAGAAAGTTTCTCTGTGGGGAACAGCGCACTACACCAATGGCAAGGCCCACCATATACGCTACAATGAAACCACCGATTTCGACCTTCTTTACCCCTACGTGATGGCCGATACCATTGGGGGAGGGGTCTCGCGCAAGGAGACCTACGACTTCATGGGGGGATTTGCCTATCACAAGGACAAGTGGACGGTGGGCGTGGAAGGCCGCTACACGGCCCGGTTGGAGTATCGGACGGTGGATCCCCGGCCAAAAAATCTCACGGGATATTTGCAAGTGAAGACGGGAATGGGGTGGTCCGGACTTTTCAACGGGACTTATGAAGGGGGAATCTCGGTAGGTTTCCGGCGATACAAGCAGACGAATACGCTTGAGTTTTACAACGAAACGTCGCGGCCGGCCGTCTATCATCTCACCGGACTGGGCATGGATTATTATCGGTTCAGGGGCTCCTACACCTCCACTTACTATAAAGGACTGGGCTGGGATGCCACGATGGAACTGCGCCCCGTAGCTCCCCGGAACGGCGTATATGCCTCGTTGAGCTACCGTTCTTTGTCAATAGAGAACATCATTTCCGACCTCAACGAGTTGCCGCTGACGAAGTTGGAGTTGCGGCATCAGGGCTTTGAAACGGGCTATCTGCACAAGGGACAAACCTGCACATGGGGCGTGAGGATGACAGAAAGCTATAGCGAACGTCGGGGAATAGAAAACATCTTCGGTTCGGCGCAAGATAACATCTATCCGCAGATAGCATCCGGCCGGCAGTATCAGGAGAACCGGTGGAACCTCTCGGGTGCCCTACTATGCCAATATCGCCCGTCGGGCACGGCTGTATATGACTTTTCGCTGAGCCAACACTACCGCCACATCCGCGAAACCTACACCGAACCGTGGCGGAAAATGGCCTCTTCGGCACAGGTCTCGGCCCTCTCGCTGAAAGGAATGTGGCGGATGAAGCGGTGGCTACTACAGACTTCCGCTCATCTGGACTATACTTGGAACAGCCGTTGCAGCATGATACTGAACGGAAATGCCAATGAGAGCATGATGGCTCCCGTGTACCATCGTCACGCTTTCTACGGCAACAACCGCTATGATGCCGGTTTGCGAGCCGAAGCCAACTATGCCGTGAATCGCCATTACAGCGTGTTTGTCGCTTCCGGATGGGATTATGCGCACTACATGAAGACAGAACACAACAGCCTCCTGCACCTTTCGCTGGGCATGGAATTCTGATTTTAAATTCAAATAAGTATCCACACCAAAAACTCAAAGATTATGATGAGAAAATTACTCCTATCGTTTGTGATGCTGGCAGCTGTGGCTGCAGTCCACGCAGCAGACTTCAAGTATCAGTGGCACCACACCATTTATGGAAAGACCAGATCCGGCAACACCCCCATTTCCGTCATCAAGACAACGGATGGCAACTATGTAGCCTTCAACGCTTTTGGGTCCAACACGCTCACCGGAACCAAACTCTATTTCGACGGCGAACCGCTTAAAGACGCTGAAGGGAAAGAGATTGAAGGTTGTCCGTACAAAGGGACTAATGCAAACACCGGCAACGACAACCTCCTGTTGCAGAAAATGAATCCTGAAACGGGTAAAGTGATTTGGACGGTGTACTCGGATAAGGGCTATCTGTACAACAACAAGTCGGTTTATCCGACCGCTGACGGCGGCTTGGTCTTTGTTGGCGACGTGCGCAATCTTGCCGACAAGACGGAAACTACGCTGCTCAGAATGGTTGGTGCCGACGGCCAAAAGACCGAAGTGAACTACACACCGGCGGGAAACGGGCGCACTTCAGTTGAAGGTGTCATTGCCAAGATAGACAAAGACGGAAAAGTGGCATGGGCCAAGTTGATAGCCACCACCACGCATCCCACCATCAAGGGCAAAACCTACGGCGAGTATGACATCTATTATAAGGGACTGGCAGTAGACAGCAAGGGCAATATCTATGTATGCGGTAACTACATGTCGGCTGTCACCTTCGTAAAGCGTGACGGCACTCAAGAGACCCATCAAGCCAAGAATACAGCAGCGTGGGATGGAACCATACAGACATCGGCCGGTGACCCGTTTATTGCCAAACTCGACAAGGACGGCTATCTGCTCCAATTCATGACAGAAGACGAAAGCAACGTGAAGTTTGCGACTTTCGATAAGATGGTCATCAAGAACGATGTTATCTATGTGAGCGGACGCTTGCAGGGCAACGGCACCGCCACCATCAAGTTTGGTGACACCACTTTGCAGCCCAACGATTGCTGGAATCTCCTCTACGCTTCCGTGAAGACCGAAGATTTGAGCCTCAACTACATCAAGATGTTGGTCGCAGGGAAATTCGGCGGCAAGAATTATGCCGTGCAGAATATGAATCTCCAATACTATAACGGCAGCCTTTACATGACCGGTCTGATCACGGGAAGTCTGGCCGACGATGCCACGTCAGAACCTTTTATCGCCACAAAGTCCAGAATGCGCGAAGCCATGATCGTGAAAGTGGATGCCAAAGACGGTACACGGCTTGTCGGCGGCATAGACGGACAGTCCATCACTTCAGCCTATGCCGTGATCGAAACGAAGGATCCCATCACCGTTTGGGTTTACGGCTATGCTCTACTTGCTAAGGCCAGACTCAACAAATATACGCTTGAAGAGGGCAAACTATTGAAAGGAACGGAGGAAATTGCGCTCGAAGAAGCCACTATGGGGATGTTGGGAGAACCCCTGATCGACGGTAACGCTTTCGTGTCTATGGCAAGACCACGCTACGATTCCGGCACCATCTTGGGCGCAACGGGGCCTGCGACAACGTTCTTCAACTGGGGCATTGTCCTCACCAAGCACACCTGCGACGACATTCTGCCCGATGAAGACACATCGACAGGCATCAAGGATGTGAATGTGCAGAAAAACAGAGTGGCCAACTGCAACGTTTATACACTTGCGGGCGTGCTCGTCAAGAGGGCCAAGACCATGGCAGAAGCCACCAGCGGTCTGCCTTCCGGCCTCTATATCATCGGAGGCAAGAAGATTGTCGTGAAGTAAAAACGAAGTAAACAAACCGTTGCAAGTTGGCAGTGGTATCGGGTTGGCGAATTAGAGGTACAGCCGGCAGCCCCGTGCATAGCAGTGCGGGAACCGGTGACCGGCCATTCGCCAACCCGAACGCCTAAATTCCCACAGACTTGCAATTCCTGAAATATATCCTACATGAAGAAATACTATTCATGGCTGTTGTTCCTGTTGCTATCTCCGCTCGTTGTCTCCGCACAACCGCTGGAGCAGGACGCCTCTTTCCTGACGGGAAAACTGGAGAACGGGCTGACCTATTACATCCGCCACAACGCCAAAGAACCCGGCATCGCCGACTTCTACATCGCCCAACGGGTAGGCTCCATCCTCGAAGAACCCCGGCAACGCGGACTGGCCCACTTTCTGGAGCACATGGCCTTCAACGGCACGACAAACTTCCGGGGCGACGGCAAGTCGCCGGGCATCGTGCCGTGGTGCGAGAGCGTGGGGGTGAAGTTCGGGGCCAATCTCAATGCCTATACGAGTGTCGACCAGACGGTGTATAACATCTCGGCCGTGCCCGTGAGGCGCAAGGCCGTGCCCGTGAGGCGCAAGGCCGTGCTCGACTCGGCCCTGCTCATCCTGCACGACTGGAGCCACAACCTGCTGCTCACCGACAAGGAGATAGACAAGGAGCGCGGTGTGATACACGAAGAGTGGCGCACACGCCGTGCCGGCAAGGCCACACAGCGCATGATGGAACGCGTGCTGCCGGTGGTTTATCGGGGCACAAAATATGAAGACTGCCTGCCCATCGGGTCGATGGACATCGTGGACAATTTCCCCTACAAAGATCTGCGCGGCTATTACAAGAAATGGTATCGCCCCGACTTGCAGGCCGTGATCGTGGTGGGCGACATCGATCCGGCCGAGGTGGAGGCGAAAATCAAGCGTCTGTTCGGTTCCATTCCGCGCCCCAAGCACGCTGCGGAGCGCGTCTACTATCCCGTGACCGACAACGACCGGATGATTGTGGCCACCGACCGCGACAGCGAACAGCCCATCATGCTGGCCAACCTCTACATGAAGCACAATGTCGTGCCCGACGGGGAGAAGAGCAATGTGGGCTATCTGCGAGACAACTACATCGAGTCGCTCATCATCTCGATGCTCAACGCCCGTTTGCAGGAAGTGCAGCAGCAGGCCGTTCCGCCCTTCCTCTCGGCCACAGCCCATGCCGGCCGCTTCCTTGTTTCGCGCACCAAGGATGCCTTCTGGCTCTCTTTCGGCTGCAGGCAGGAGAATGTGAAAGGTTCGTTCGATGCCGTGATTGCCGAGAGCGAGCGTGCCCGCCGCTACGGGTTCACCGAGGGCGAACTACAGCGTGCGCAAGACAGGCAGCTGAAGGTGGCCGAACGCCAATATGCCGAGCGCAACGACCGGCGCAACCGCTACTTCGTGAACAAGGCACTGCAACATTTTCTGTCGGCCGAACCGGTGGTCACGGAGACTTTACAGCTTGAACTCATCAGGCAATTCAACCGCACCGTCACGCCGGAACAGGTGAACAGGGCGGCGAAAAGGCTGATTTCAGACAAAAATCAGGTGCTCGTGGTCTATGCACCCGACAAACCGGAGTTCAAACTGCCACCCAACGACACGCTCGAACAGTATGTACTCAACGCGCAAGCCGCAACTTACGCCCCTTACAGCGAGCCGCAACTGGCCGGAAAGCTCATCCCCCGGCTGCCCCAACCGGGGACAATCGTCGGCGAACGGGCCGGCGCATACGGCACAAAAGTGCTGGAGCTGAGCAACGGCACCACCGTCTACGTCAAGCCAACCGACTTCAGCAAAGACCAGATAACCATGCGCCTTTGGGGCGAAGGCGGCACTTCGCGCTATTCCGACAGCGATGCGCCCAACTTCCCGTTTGTTGCGAGTGCCATTACTGATGCCGGTGTGGGCACCTTCGACAAGAACACGCTGCGCAAGATGCTCTCCTCAAAGATAGCCGGAGTGACCCCATCCATCAGCGACGACACGCAGCAACTCTCCGGAAAGTCGTCGGTCAAAGACCTGAAAACGATGCTGGAGCTCACCTATCTCCACTTCGCCCAGCCCCGGCGGGACACCGTTGCTTTCAACGGGGCGATAGACCGTATGCGCTCTTTCCTGACCAACAGGGAGGCTAACCCGCAAGTGAGTTACAACGACTCGCTCGTGGCGATACTCTACGGCAACCATCCGCGCATGCAGCCCACCAAGCGGGAGACGCTTGACCGCGTGTCCTACGATCGCGTGTGGCAGATCTACCGGGAGAGTTTTGCCGACGCTTCCAAGTTCAAGATGCTGCTTGTGGGCAACGTAGACATCGACTCCCTGCGCCCCTTGCTCTGCCAATATGTCGCCACACTGCCCTCGAGCAAAAATAACACGGCAACGGCGGAACCGACGAGCAGAAAGAAATATCCCACACCCGACGTGCGCAACACCGACGAGACGCATCTCTTCAAAAAGCGGATGAACACGCCCTCGGCGCTGGTCAACATCTTCTACACCTTCGAAGAGCCCTACACGCCCAAAAGCGACCTTGCACTGGATGTGCTGCAACGGGTGTTACAAACAGCCTATACCGACAGTGTGCGCGAGGAGAAGGGAGGAACGTATGGGGTGAGCGTAGGCTATGCGCTCGAGAAGGACAACCGTCCCACGGCCATGTTGCGCATATCTTTCCGCACCGATCCTGCCAAGTATGAAACCCTGATACCGATAGTCTACCGGCAGGTGGCGCATATTGCCGACCGCGGGCCCAATCCCGTAAGCATGGACAAGGCGAAGAAATATCTGCTGAAGACATACGGGCAGAACATCATTGACAACGGCTATTGGGATTATGTCATCTACCACCGGCTTCAAGACGGCATCGACTTCCACACCGGCTATGAGCAACTGGTGCGCAACCTCACGGCCGGCGATGTGCAGCAGATGGCGAAAGACCTTCTCGGCAGCCACCGTCGCATAGAGGTGACCATGCTGAGCGAATAGCCCGAGAGCCCTCCCGTATCCTCTCTCGGCAAATAGGCTCTCCCTCTTTGTCAGTTCGTCAGCAGCAGTAGGGACAGGCATAAAACACTGCCCCTACTGCTGCTGTGGGCTGTCTTTTTAGGGGATGGCGAAAAAGCAATACAAAAGCACTTCATCTGAAAGCCTTCAAATAGATTGGAAAGATGGCTTTAAAAGCCCCGAAAGTCACTCCGCCTCTCCCGTTCGGGCAGAATGATGATGCAAAACGGGCCGACCGAGGATGTCAAACGGCTGTAGTGAGCGCACGAGACGGCCTCTTTCACCTCCTCATTACAGCTGTTTTACAGCCTTTTCGCAGCATACTGAAAGGTCAAGAATATTCAAGTTGCTAATAGACAATGCTTTACCCCTCCCCTAAAATTCTCGTGTTTCCGATAAAGGATCTTCCCGGCGGAAATATCGCAAGCACAGAGCGGTTTTTCGGATAATATCTTTGACAAATCTGAAGGAGGATGACAGTCCCTACCCTTAACGGCCATCGACCGCCGCCCTCATTCGCTCAAGTCGCCCAATTCGCCGGTAACATCCATGTTTTTCGCCGGATGGGCCCAGTCACCACCGCATTGCGAGTTTCATCTTCCGCCACAATGAACCATCACGAAAAACACTCGTTTTATGTTAAATTCGCCGGGAAAGGCTTTTCAAGCGGTTAAAATAAGCTAAACGAGCTATACTTTTTTTGTTTTTCTCCGTCTTAATCATAACTTTGCAGTCATACTATGTCCTTATAATAAAGGTATATAGGCAGGAAAGAAAAGTATCAATAACTAAAAGACAAAAACCGAATATGATGAAAAGAAACGTGTTAGCTCTCAGTTTGATGGCCGGACTGCTGCTGGTTTCAAGCTGTGCAAGCAAAAAAGAACTGGAGAACTGCCGGTTGGAGAACAGAGAACTCTCGGGCAACTATCAGGATGCCAAGGAGCAGTTGGCCGCTGCCAATGCACGCGTGGCTTCGCTCGAAGACCAGCTCGCCCAGCAGAAGAGGGACTATGCCTCTTTGCAGGAGATGCTCGACAAGAGTCTGGTCAACGCCAACTCCAACAACATCAACATTTCCAAACTCGTGGATCAGATCAACGAGAGCAACCAATACATCCGCCACTTGGTGGAGGTGAAGAGCAAGAGCGACTCACTCAACATGGTGCTCACCAACAATCTGACCCGCTCGCTGAGCAAGGAGGAATTGAAGGAAGTGGATGTGCAGGTGCTGAAAGGTGTAGTCTATATCTCTCTGGCCGACAACATGCTCTACAAGAGTGGCAGCTATGAAATCAACGACCGCGCCGAGGAGACTCTCAGCAAGATTGCCAAAATCATCATGGACTATAAGGACTATGAGGTGCTCATCGAGGGCAACACCGACAATGTGCCTGTAAACACCGACAGTCCGAAGATGAAAAACATCCGCAACAACTGGGATCTCAGTGCCCTTCGTGCCTCTTCGGTGGTGCAGTATCTGCAAAACCGCTATGGTGTAGACCCCAAGCGTCTCACCGCCGGCGGTCGTGGAGAGTATAATCCCGTGGCCACCAACTCCACCGAATTGGGCAAACAGCGCAACCGTCGCACCCAAATCATCATCACGCCAAAGCTTGACCAGTTCATGGATCTGATCGACAAGGCTCCGGAAGACAAGTAGAAGGCGTCCCCTCGGGACTTTTTAGGAGATTCCTTGAGAATTTTTAGGAGTTAAGGGAAATCTTTTAGGAGTTAAGGAGAAAACTTTTAGGAGTTAAGGAGAAAACTTTTAGGAGTTAAGGAGTTAAAGGAGTTAAGACATCGGCTTCATAGCTTGAGTTGTACAACAACTGCAAGAGAAAAACTATTGTCTTAACTCCTTTAACTCCCTTCATAATCTGGAGGTCCCAGGTTCAAGCCCAGGCTGGTCCACGCTGAAAACCAACGACTTACGAAGAAATTCGCAAGTCGTTTTTCTTTTCCGCGAAAACAATCGGTTTGAGTCAAAACGCAATCTTGCGCACGTTTCTGCAAGATTACACACGGTAATGAGGATGGAAAAGAATTGTAAGGCGTAAGTGGATTGATAATGCCCCCCTATCCTCATCACCTATCGATTTTCATCACAAAAGATTTCTTTAGGATTTATCAGAGAAAAATCCAAAAATGATTGCATGATTTAAGGATTATTGCTAACTTTGGGGCGGACTTGGTTACACACCAGTTCATCTTATTGGTAAATTAGAGGCGTTATGCTTTCATCTTGTACATGCGAGCCTGAGAAACTTCACCAAAATGAAACAAGAGAATGGCGTAATAGTCTCCACGCATACGCGTGGGGCTGTTATTCCCACATCTGTTTTCATAGGTTTCTCAGGGCCTGCATGTTAAGACGTGGCATTTCAGTTCCACGCTTTCAATTATGTAATGTACAATATTGGGACTGTGAGTACACTAATAATGTATTATATGAAACATTATTTACTGAAGATCTCATTTTTATTACTATTCTTGTTTAATGCGATCCAAGGATATGCCTATGATTTTGAGGTAAATGGCATTTATTACAATGTTTTATCTGCTAAAGAACGAACATTGACGGTAGTTGCCAATTCAGATGTGCCATATAACCAATTGGTAATTCCTGAGGAGGTTGAATACAATGACATAAAGTTTACACCAGTAAAAATTCAATTGAATCGTTCTATTGTTCCTACTATTACGATACCATCAACCATTAAAGAAATCGATGGTGTCGTATCTTCTGGAATTATCAGGAATATAGATATTTACATCTCGGATTTGGCTGCATTTTGCAAAATAAAGTTTACAAACGAAAACTTATTCAGGTATAACCTATATTTGAATAATAAGTTGCTAACAGATCTTGTAATTCCTGAAGGTATTGATTCTTTAGGACGTAATTTTTTTGATTGCATTAGCATCAAAACATTAAAACTACCTAGTAGTTTAAAATATATTGAAACTTGGGGCTTTGGAGGTTGCCTCAATTTAAAATCAGTAATCATTGAAGAAGGACTTCCATACATCTCTCAGGGTTTGTTTAGTAATTGTGATAGTCTTGAAAGCATATCAATCCCTCAATCTGTTACAAGCATTAGAAATGCGGCATTCTCAGGCTGCAATAATATAGATCATTTAGATTTATCTAATAATCTGCGTTACATAGACGGGTGGTTAGGTGGATTCAAAAAAGTTAAAACATTAACAATACCTGAGAGTGTCTTCTACATCGGAAGCGATGCTTTTTACGTGATGTCAGAGTTGACAGAATTACATTTCAACGGAAATTCTTTGAGTATGGGGTCTGGGGCATTTTCTTCAGCTTCTTCATTGAAGAATATTTATTCAAGCCAAAGACAACCCCAAGACTTTAATGATGATGTATTTCCCCAAATGACATATCTTTTTGCAACGCTTTATATTCCTTCTGGGACAAAAGAACTATATCTTTCAAAATCTGGGTGGAGTAATTTTTCAAATATTGTAGAGTTAGACACATTAGATACGTGGGATTCTTTAAGCGACGTTTTAGATATTAAATTGAAGAGTATTAACGAAACGAGTTCGTGGTCATATAGTAAAACCTTGTCTTATGATATCACAAATCTTTCAGAAGATACTGTTCCTATATTAAGTGTGATAGCTAATGACACGACAAGTAATAAGAATGTGTATGGTGATGATTTAAGTAGATTTATATACAACAGTGGTTATGTGATTAGTCTTAATCCTAGCCAAAGCACCAATTATTCCATAGAGTTTACTACTAATTGCTCTCCCATTGTTACATGGTATTATATTAATAACAATACACTTTATCTTAAAGATACGAGTAGTAAATTAACGTCAACAAATATCAACACTCTAAAATACTATCCCGAAAGTAGTTCTATTTACTCTCTGGATGGCAAAAAACATGAAACACTTCAAAGGGGGATAAATATAATTGTCGGAACAGATGGTAAATCAAAGAAAATAATGGTCAAGTAACAACCATCTAACCATTCTTATAAAGAAGAACATATTTATCTTTTAGACTGTAAATCCAATCTGTTGGAACTATTTATTGTATTTAAGAGATACGTTTATTATACATGTAAGTGCAAGGCGCAATCGAGGGTTGGACCTTGCACTTTGTATTTCAACACTTACGTGCTCTTTATCTACTGACACCGAAGTTTTGACTTATCTTGGTATCATAACCTCCATGGGCCACATCGTCCACCACACTGTAAACGGTCTTGATGCGCTTATCTGGTATAGTCTTGCCATTCTTATCCTCTGCGGTGGCGATGAGCCAGTTGCCTACATCGGTGCGGCTGGCACCATCCTTGGCAAATTCATCCATCACGTCGCGAATGGTTTTGGCCTCGTCGGCATCGAGCACATCAAAGGGCGAGCGGATGAACCGGATTAGCGTCTGGACAGCCTTGCGGAAGGACTCATACATCTGGTAGAACATCCGGCCTATGGAGGTGAGCAGATTGTCGCGCCAACACAGTCTGTCCTCATATTCCACCTTGATGCGCTTCATTTGGGCATCGAGCTGTTGCTTATCGGCCTCCAGCCGGGTGGTCTTGAGCTTTTCTTCAGCAAGTTCTCGCTCGGCATTCTCCTTCGCTGTCTTCAAAGTTTTCGTCTTTTTCTCAGCTTTCTTCTCTGCCGCTTCCTCAACCTGAGTATTAAACGACCGATTGAGTTCTGCAATCTTATTCGGAACAGACTCCTCCAGTTTCGTGTTCGCAGCGGTAAGCCTCGTAATCTCTGCGTTAGCCTCATGAAGGTCACCGAAACGGTAGTATCCTATAAAAGCGTGTAAGCCCATTTTATTCTTATCTTTGTATTTGAAAACCATAAAGAAACGAACAAATGAAGCTTACACATTCACAAATTTCGGAAATTCTTTCGAATTACACAAGCAGTAGCGAGGGTCACTCCTTAACTCCTAAAAGTTTTCCCCTTAACTCCTAATCCTTTCCCCCTCCTCCCTGTTTTCTTTTTGAAAGATATTGGCCATTTTTGCTTTAAAAATGGAATCTTTTTGTTAACTTTGTCGGCACAACACCAAAGAAAACATACGTATGGAAAAGATTAAGATGACGACTCCGCTCGTGGAAATGGACGGTGACGAGATGACCCGCATCCTGTGGAAGATGATCAAGGACGAACTGATATTTCCCTTTGTCGAGCTCAAAGCCGAATACTTCGACCTCGGATTACCCAACCGCGACAAGACCGCCGACCAGGTAACCATAGACTCTGCCGAAGCCACCAAGCGACATGGGGTGGCCGTGAAGTGCGCCACCATCACCCCTAATGCCCAGCGCATGGACGAATATAAGCTACACAAGATGTGGAAAAGCCCCAACGGTACCATTCGAAGCATCCTCGACGGTACAGTGTTTCGTGCCCCCATCACCATCTCGAGCATCCGTCCCGTGGTGAAGACATGGGAGAAGCCTATCACCATCGCCCGCCATGCCTACGGCGATGTGTACAAGAATGTAGAGCTGCGAGTCGAAGAACCGGGAGTGGCCAAGCTCGTGTTTGAAGGCCGGAGCGGCGAGCGGCAGGAGGTGGAAATCCATACGTTCGATGGTGGAGGAGTGATTCAGGGTATGCACAACACCGATCGCTCCATCCACTCCTTTGCCCACAGCTGTTTCAAGTTTGCCGTCGACACCCGGCAAGACCTCTGGTTTGCCACCAAAGACACCATCTCCAAGAAATACGATGCGCGTTTTCGCGAGATCTTCGAGGAAGTTTACGAGAGCGATTACAAAGAGACGTTCTCCCGGTTGGGCATCGAATACTTCTATACGCTCATCGACGACGCCGTGGCCCGCGTCATCCGCTCGAAAGGCGGCTTCATCTGGGCCTGCAAAAACTACGACGGCGACGTGATGAGCGACATGCTCTCCACGGCTTTCGGCAGTCTGGCCATGATGACCTCCGTGCTCGTGAGCCCCGACGGCAAGTATGAATACGAGGCCGCCCACGGCACCGTCACCCGCCACTATTATAAATATCTCAAGGGAGAGGAGACATCCACCAACCCCATGGCAACGATTTTCGCTTGGAGCGGAGCCTTGCGCAAGCGCGGCCAACTTGATGGCAACGAGGCCCTTGTGCAGTTTAGTGACCGTCTGGAAGCCGCCTGCCTCGACACACTCAATGCAGGCATCGCCACGAAAGACCTCGTGGGACTGATGGAAGGCGTGGAAGCCAAAGCGGTGAACTCAGCCGATTTCGTTGCCGAGATACGCCGGAGGCTGGAAGAAAAGATGGAGTAAGGGTGTTCAATCTCGCAAATTTGTTTGATTGTACAGATTTGTTTGTCGCAAATGCCGACAAGTGTTTAAGATGATGTTCTTTGATAGTGGCAGGTGTGTATACTGTAAATACGGCATGATGAAAACATCTGCCACTATGGGAACATTTTTTGAAGGGCTAAAGTTATAACCAATGAAAAGGTATGGACGAACAATTATCGATGCTATCTTTAAAAAACGGGCAAAACGCCTTGAAATATGTGCAGAGCTTGAATCAGAATCTCAGGCAGATAGCGACAGAAGCAATATTGGAGTGTTTGAGACTGGGCTATCCGCTGAACAATATGGAAATTACGAGCAAAGCACGGGAGTTGCAGCGCAAGAGGCTGAAAGCAGGCGTCTTGTAAGCGTCGCAAAGGCACACGGGCTGTATGTGCCAAAAGAAAAATGGGCAGTGTTTGGAGAGCGTAAAAAACTGCCTTCCGGTGAAAGCATTGTCTATCTTGATGCAGAAGAGCAGGTGATTACAAAGTATAATCCGCAAAACGAAGCGTTCCGAAAAAATAAAACGAAGCGTTCCGCCTCGTAAAACGAAACGTTCTTTTTTCAGGTCCCCCATAATGCAAAACGCCTCAGATTTCTCTGGGGCGTTTGCTGTTTATTCTTCATTACATTTCAGACATTCAAGTCGAACTTCACATTCTCATCACCATCAAGCAGCAACCTCGTGCGCTCCAAGTTATTCTCGTATATGTGCACATTCCCGAGGTTCAGCGTTATGTTCTTCAGCGGCAGGTCTATCTGCCGTGCCATGAGATAGAGGTGGTATATATCTGCTGGCAGTCCAAGGTTTGCGTCACTGCTTCGCTGATAGGCTGACAAGACCAGTTCGCCCTCGTCTATCTGGAACTGCACCAGGCTCAGGCATGGTGCCTGGTTGCTCTCTGCACCTGTCTCGCCGAGGAACAGCACATAGTTCTTTGAGTTGCGCTTCTCGCGGTTTACCCTCGCAATCAACGGCGGCAACTTCTCAAAATAGGTCGGATAACTATTCACAAGCACGCTCCCACAATAGTCCCACCAGTTGATACCAGCCTCGCGATATTTCTCCACCAGCCGCTCACCTTGCATGAACAGCTGTAGTTCATTCTTCAACTTCTTGCGTGCTATGCCGTGGCTCTCAAATATATCAAGCAGGTCGGCTGGAGACAACGACAGCTGCTCATTGAGCAAATAGCGGATATTGCCTTTCTTATTAGTCTGGACCTTTCCTCGTTCCAAAATCTTTCCCAGTGTCTGATAGTATTTGTTCATCGTTCAAACGGTATTAGAATGTAATTCAAGCAACGTCCGTATAGAGCATGATGTCCGTATAGGACGCATTGTAATTCATGTGGGCATTGAACTCTCTGCGGTGACAGTTCTCAAAGGGGTTACCGATGAACTTGTTCTTACCTATCCATTCACAAAGCTCCACTATGGAAGACTTGTTCGAGGTGAAGTAAATGAACCGATGTCCGGAGAGGACGGTCAACACGTCAAGGTAGTCAGATAGCTTCCAGTACATCTTGTAGGTCTTGCTATCCGTACTCAGGTATGGGGGATCGACGAGGAAAACCACACCCGGCACATCCTTGTATCGCTCAAATACCTCCTTATAATCACAGGAGGTAATGGTCAGTCCGTTGAGATAGTCGCTGCAAGACGGATAGTCGGTAGCCTTGATGTTGTTGTACAGGGTCTCTTTCTCAAAATCGGAGAACTCGGTAGCATACTTCATTGAGAACATTATCGACGAGGACAGCGTTATATAATCGACATATCCGTGGGTACGCTCATGCCTGAGTATGCAGGACAGTACGCGTTCCCGCGCCTCTCCCAATATTGGCTTGTGCCGTGGTGGTACGTCCACGATTTTCCTCAGTTCCGCCAACAGTTCATTCGTCTGCGGAATATGCTCCAGCCGAAGCCTGTAACCGTCGAAATCATTATATACCACGGTGGAGTCCGGTTTTTGGCACTTGGCGATATGTGACAACAATCCACTGCCACCGAACAGGTCCACAAAGGTCGTATTGTCAGGGAACTGCCGGAGTACCTTGATGTACTCATTGGCAAACATCCGCTTCTGTCCCTGAAAAGGAAGCGGTGCCGAAAGGTATTGTCTTCTCATTGTCGCACTTATTTTGTACGGCAAAGGTCGCCATATTCGGTGAGCCAGAAGAACATTTACACCAAATCATACTGCAAGTGGTTTGCAGTCGCTTTGAAACCGTTTGATAAGCATATACACCTTGCGCTCACTCACTACATACTTATCCGACAGCCGGGCCACGATATACGACACTTTCTCGCCGTGTTCCAGCAACATGGTATAATCTGTATATAAGTCCACAAACTCCTCATCTTCTAAGCGTATTCCTGCTATTTTGAGCCTTTTTATCAGCTCCCTGTTAAATTTCAAGACCTCTATTATCTTCATTATCACAAAATTTTGTATCTTTGCATTGTCTCACTTATTATTGCGCATAGCGCAGCCAAAATTAAAAACCGCAAGGACGGTCGGAATGGCATATTGCCCCCGGTCGCGTCCTTGCGGCGTTTTTGGTTAAATAGTAAGTGAGACGACTAATTAACAGGCCGGGGGTTTTTATATCCCTCCCCCGAAGGGACTCTCTCAACTATCCACTATACTTGAAATAGTTTCCGCCAAGCAGACGGACGCTCCAATAGTAGCATAGTGCTATGCAGGCTACCCACAGAGCCTTTGCTGGTGCGAAGCTGCATTTACCTATCTTTCTGAAACAATTCACGAACAGCCGGACATCTGCTGCCTTGCGGTCGCATTCGCTGCCTCCACGGTCGTAGTCATCGTCGTGTATGCAGCACGCCGCATAGAACAGCTTAGAATATGGCGGAGTGAACCAGCGGAATATTCCACTCTGACAACCACAACCCTTACTCATGGTCTGCCTCCTTCCCGTAAACATTCCAGTCGACGGCATCCTTCCTTTTCCACCCGTCGGCCAGCGTGGCCTGAATGTAGGCCATGGCCTTGGTGTAGAAGTCCGTCAGTTCTGCGATGGTGTCGAACCTGCGGTACTGCGGTTTCTCCTCCGTGCCGAACTTGAAGGTCAGGGGCAGCGTGGCCCCGTTGGACTGCACGGCGAGGTCGTAGGCGCTCTTGTAGTTGAACTGGTTTTCGGAGGACAGCCACACGGGCATGCCTTCGTAGGTGAAGCCCGAGAGGATGGCCGCGTCCACCTGCGCGTTGTACCCCCCGATGATCAGATGCCTTATCTCCCCGGCAGTGGGGCGGTGGCCGAACTCCGCCTCCATATACGCGGCCGAACCGTTCTCTCCGGGCTGCACATCCCAGCGCACGCGCCACAGCCCCTTCACCCTGTTGGTGCATTCAAGGGGCCGCACGTCCGCGGCCCCGTTCACTTTCATTGTCTTCATATCCTATAGTCTTATGTCCTTTGCGCGCTTGAACTCCTCCACGCTTCCGGCCCGGCTGACTTTCCCCCTGAACATCATGCGGACGGTGAAGTCTGAGTTTGTCGTGGAAAGTTGCGTGTCCGTCCTCAACGAGAACACCCCGTTATGTTCCCCTTTGGAAGCGTTTCCGGCGATCACGGCGCGCTCAGGATCACTGCTCTTGTAATTCTGGTAGTAGTCACTGTAATATGTGGATGACGACGCCTGGAAGCTGCCTGCCGCAAGGATGTCCATATACCTGCCGTGCACCACCGCCGACATCCACTGGCGGACGTTCTTTTCCGGGATGTACCTTTCCGATCCGGCGGTGTCCACCTTGGTCAGCGGCACATAGTCCAGCTCTTTCCTGTTAAGGGACAGCCCTTCGAGTATCTCATACCGCAGGTCGGCGGCCTCGTAGCCAAGGACATTGCTGTATTCAATGCCGTTCAATCCTCCGGTCAGGCCCGGAATCCCCGGCAGGCCGTTGTTCATGGCCGCCGTGTCCTCCATACCCAATGCGGCCGTCAGGCCGTTTTCATAGTTCCTGAACTGGCTCATACCCGTCTGGGCCTGCGAATTCCTGCGGCCGTACTTCGCCGCGAACAGGTTGGCCGTATCCTTCCGGTGCTCATAGTCCGCCACCCCCATGCCATGGCTCTTGTCCACCAGCCGGACAGAGGTGTTGTAGCTCAGCCCCGTCTGGTAGTCCCTGACGACGGAGCGGTATTTCCCGTTGTCCAGCGAGGCTTTCACGACACCGGCCAGACAGGGCGCATGCTCCACCCATTCGGGCTCCATGTCAAGGAGATTGGCGCTGTTGGACAGCAGCACGAAGTCAAAGAGCATTGCCGGTTTCGCCGGAACGCTCACATAGAGCCTCTCCGCTCCGGCGGGCACGTCCGCTATGAGGTACATGCCTGTGGTGAACAGGTCGCGCAGTCCGCCCGTCACCGGCCTTGAAAGGATGTTCCCAGCACCGTCCGTAAAGGCGTTCCCCGCGCCGTCATTCGTGTTCACGGACACGAAGCGGACGCGCTTCCCCCCCCGGCAGTCTATCGCGACGACATCATAGTTTCCGTCAATGGCCACAGTTTCCGCCATGGTCTTTCGGCTTTCGTCAATGCCGACCTTCCGCCCCTTCTCCCTTTCGAGCCTGTCGTACGCAATTTTCCGGTACGTGCCGCTGTCGGGTACGGGCGGCATATCGCGGCCGGAGGCGTACACGGCGTATTTCTTGCCGTTCAGCGTGTCGTTCACGCCCTTGTACCAGTAGTGGGGCTCGCACACCATCCAGTCGCCCTCCTCACCGGTCAGCACCGCGGGTGTGCATACGGCTGGCTCGGCCGCATCCGCATAGAAGTTGCTGTCCCTGTCATGCAGGGGGTGCACCAGCGCCTCGCCCTTCGCCGTCACCTTGGCCAGCACGCGGTGCCTTTGGGCCAGAATGCGCAGTATGTGCCCGCTCGGCCTGTAGGCCGTGCCGAACTTGTAACCGGTCCTGTTGTCGAGGTTGCTCACGTTGGCATCGTCGGCCACCGTGTCGTCGAACTCTATCACCGTGTATTCGGGCTGCCTGATGTTCAGCTCGGGGAAGTGGGCCGCATACTTGGCGTAGGTTTCATCGGCCATGTAGCTGGTCAGCCTTACCGTGCCCACAAGGGCGCAGGTGTCCGTGGCGCTGCCCCCGGCATCCACACCGCCCTTCGCCATGAACTTGGAGAGCCACGTGCCGTCGTCCTCCCGGTCAATGCCGGTGACGCGCAGCCTCTCAACGCCGGTACAGCGCGAAAGCAGCGTCTCCCAGCTGATATTCGGGCAGCCGTCCACCACGAGGGTCCTCACGTTCGACCAGTCTTCAAGTGCCAGCCCGTCCGTCGTCAGCTTCCGGAGGTATTCGAGTTTCAGCACGGCCAGCGTGCCGGGAAGCTTGGCCGATGTGAGCGGCGCACCCTTGGCGAAGCTGACGCTCCGCACCTGCGTGCCCCGTGCGTCAAGCTCCTCCAGCTTGGTCTGGTTGGAGAAATCAAGCTCCGTGGAGAGATCGGAAGAGCACAGTCTGAACTCCAGTCACTAGCTTATCTCGTATG